>ERZ773035.2074-NODE-2074-length-13465-cov-59.476063_pt1 | contig 13465 bp, 16 predicted proteins | sample MGYA00511487_ERZ773035 | MGnify/ENA primary metagenome ERZ773035 (study PRJEB29015, sample SAMEA2737985) | human oral metagenome | biome: human oral; feature: human-associated habitat; material: dental | place: China | collected 2024 ...
GGCCGGGTCGGGCTCGACCCGGGTGCTGGCCCGGTGGCTGGATCCCCACCTGGCTTGGGCGGCCGGGCAGTCCTGGGCCGGTGACATGCTGGCCGACCTGGTCGGGGGCGAGCGGGCGGCTCTGCGCCGGTTCCCGGTGGAGGAGCCCGAGCGGCGCGTGGAGGGCGTGCGCTGCCCGTCCTGCGGGTGCCTGTCCCTGGTCCGGGTCCCGCCGTCGGCGGCCGGCGCCCAGGTGCTGGTGCGCTGCACCCTGCCCGCCTGCGGGGCGGTCATGGGGGAGGATGACTGGACGGTCCTCAGGGCCCGGGCCCTGGCCGCCGCCCGGGACGGGGACGGGGGCGGGGAGTGAGCGCGACGGGGCCCGATGGCGTGGAGTGGGTGCGCGCGGCCGAGGCCTTGGAGCGCATCCCCGGCTTGCGCTACCGCACGCTCCAGTCGTGGTGGGCGCGCGGTGAGGTCCGGCGCGCGCGCGTGGGCAGACAGGTGTGGGTGGCGTGGGAGGACGTGCTGACCCACGAGGCCGCCGCCGCCCTGGTCGGTGGGCGGCGTGGGCGACGCGCCGTCCACCGACCAGGTACTGGACAGATGCGGTGACGTATTGCATCCTTGGTGCCAGCGGTACACGTGTGCCCGCCCGACCCGATGAGGATGCGAGGTGGTGTCCGTGTCCCGCACCGGCTCCCGCAGGTACCGTGAGAACAGGCGCCGAGTCCTGGACGTGTCGGATGTGTGCTGGTTGTGCGGTCGTCCTGGTTCGGACACCGTCGACCACGTCGTGCCCCACGCGCTCGGCGGCGGCGATGATGCGGACAATCTTCGTCCGGCTCATCGTTCGTGCAACGCCGCGCGCGGCATCGGGCGGCGGGATCGGTTCCGCACGGAGCGGACGTCCCGCTCCTGGTAGTGGACTCGAACGTTTGTTCGAGTTTTGGTGCTGGGGTGGGGTGGGACCCCTCGGGGGCCTCTGGAGGCAGGCCCGGCAATGCTTCCGATCCCCCTCCGACCCTCTGATTCCCATCCCCCCGACCTTTTTCCGCCGAACCCGACTTTTCGGCGGAATATCAACGTTTTACTGTCGCAGGGGCGGTGGTGGGCGCTGCGGGGCGTCCCTGTGGCGCCGTAGCCGTTCGAAGAGGGGGCCGGGACCGATGGGCGCTTTCGCCTCCGCGGTCAGGTCGTGTGACCGTCTGCGCATCCTCCGGGCTCAGCGCAAGCGTCTGGCCGAGGAGCTCGACTTGATCGCCCCGGGGACGAACCCGGCCGGGGTGGCGACCCTGTCGCGTCAGTTGGTGGCCGTCATGAGGGAGATCGCCGCCGTCGAGGCGGCGGGTGCGCCGGAGACGAAGAAGGTGAGTCCCGTTGACGAGCTCGCCCGCCGCCGCCGTGATCGGCGCGCAGGTCCCGCGCCTGCGGGTGGCCGACAGCACCGGCTCCCTCGATGACGGGGTCGACGCCGACCGGCTCATGGCCGCCCACGGCATGACCCTGGATGACTGGCAGGCGCTGGTCTTGGACGACTGGCTCGCCACAGGAGCGGACGGGTCGTGGGTCCACTCCCGCTGCGGACTGTCCGTGCCGCGCCAGAACGGCAAGAACGGCGCCCTGGAGGGCCGCGAGGTCTACGGCATGGCCGTGATCGGCGAGCGGTTCCTGCACTCCGCCCACGAGGTCAAGACCTCCAGGAAGGCCTTCAGGAGGCTCCTGGGCTATTTCGACGACCGCCGCCACTACCCCGAGCTCGCGGACATGGTCGCCGACATCCGCCGCACCAACGGGCAGGAGGCGATATTCCTGCACAACGGCGGCTCGGTCGAGTTCGTCGCCCGCTCCAAGGGGTCGGGGCGCGGCTTCACCGTGGATGTCATCGTCATGGACGAGGCCCAGGAGCTGAGCGACGACGCGCTCGAGGCCCTCAGGTCGACGAACTCCGCCGGTCCCCAGGGGAACCCCCAGATCATCTTCCTGGGGACCCCGCCCGGCCCGCGCAACAACGGCGAGGTGTTCACCCGGGTCCGGGGCGGCGCCCTGGGCGGGACGGCGGCGCGCACCTGTTGGCACGAGTGGTCCGCCGAGCCCGGAGCCGACTTCGACGACGAGGGCGCGTGGGCGCAGGCGAACCCCGGCTATGGAATCCGCATCAACCGGGACACGGTCCTGGACGAGCGCGAGGACCTGTCCGAGGAGGGCTTCGGGCGCGAGCGGCTGGGCATGTGGGACGAGGTGTCCACCATGGCCGTGATCGACGCCGCCACCTGGCAGCGCTGCGCGGACATGTCCTCCCAGCCCCGCGACCGGCTCGCCCTCGCCGTCGACGTCCAGCCCGACCGCACCTCCGGGTCGGTGGCGGTGGCCGGCCGACGCCGGGACGGGCGCTGGCACGTCGAGGTGATCGACAACCGCAACAGTGTCGGCTGGATCGTCGAGCGGGTCGCGGGCATCTACAAGCGCCAGCGCATCCGCACCGTCGTCATCGACCGGCGCGGCCCGGCCGCCTCCCTCGTCGAGCCCCTCCAGCAAAAGGGGCTGACGGTCGCTGCGACCGACGCCGCGCAGATGACGGCCGCCTGCGGCGCCTTCTACGACGCCGTCATGGAGGACCGGCTGCGCCACCTGGACACCCCCGTCCTGAACTCGGCGCTCGCGGTGGCCCGCAAGCGGTCCCTGGGGGACGCGTGGGCGTGGCACCGCAAGAACGCGGCCGCGGACATCACTCCGCTGGTGGCCTGCACCCTGGCCCTGTACGGGGCCATGTCCGACCGTGTCGCGCAGCGGCGCTCCGACGCCGCCACATTCGTCTGAGCGAGAGGAGGGCGGTGCCGGATGATGACCGATGCTCAGGCCCGCGGCCGCATCGCCCAGATGCTCACCGTCCGCCGCAGCGAGCTGAACGACTTCGAGACCCTGCGCCGGTGGGCGACGGGGCAGGCGGGCACCCCCGAGGTCCCCAAGGGGTCGGAGCCGGAGATCAAGCGCCTGGCCGTCATCGCCAAGCGCAACGTCATCGGCATGGTGATCGACACCTTCGCCCAGAATCTCGGCGTCGTCGGCTACCGCACCGCCGACGAGGCCGCGGACGCGGCCGGATGGGACCTGTGGCAGCGCGCCCGCATGGACGCCCGCCAGGGCGAGGTTCACCGGCCCGCCCTGACCTACGGCCTGGCCTACCTCGTGCTGCGCCCCCTGTCGGCCGGCGGCCGCGTGGAGTGGATGCCCCGCTCGCCGCGCCAGCTAGTCGCCCTCTACGCCCACGACGACGTGTCCCCCTGGCCCGAGTGCGCCATGGAGGTGTGGACCCAGACCGTCGGCGGCGTCAAGCGCCTTAAGGGCGCCCTCATGGACGACGAGTACGTCTACCCCGTCGACCTGGGGACCGCGGCCGACCTGTCCCGCACCAGGACCGCGTCCCTGTCCCGGATCGCCTCCGTCGCCCTCATCGACGCCGACGCCACCTACCCGCACCGCGCCGTCTACGACGGCGAGGGAGTGTGCCCCGTCGTCAGGTTCGTCAACGGCGGCGACACCGACTCCGGGCCCCTGGGGGAGGTCGATCCCCTCATCGACTCCCAGCGGGCCCTCAACGAGGTCAACTTCGACCGTCACATCGTCTCGCGCTTCGGGGCCTTCCCCCAGAAGGTCATCACCGGGTGGACCGCCGGCCCCGCCGAGGTCCTCAAGGCCTCCGCCAGCAGGGTGTGGACCTTCGGCGACGACCGGGTCAGGGCCGCTGCCCTGCCCGCCGCGTCCGTCGAGCCCTACAACTCCGTCCTGGAGGAGATCGTCAGGCATATCGCCCAGGTCGCCCAGATCGCCCCCACCCAGATCGTCGGCCAGATGGCCAACCTGTCCGCCGAGGCCCTGTGGGCCGCCGAGGCCTCCCAGCAGCGCAAGCTCGACGCCAAGCGCCGGGCCTTCGGGGAGTCCTGGGAGCTCGCCCTCCACCTCGCCGTCGAGACCGAGTCGGGCAGCGCCGCGGTCCCGCACGGGGCCGAGGTCGTCTGGCGCGACACCGAGGCCCACTCCTTCGGGTCCATCGTCGACGGCGTCACCAAGCTCGCCGCGCAGGGCGTGCCCATCGACCTGCTCATGACGCTGGTGCCGGGCATGACCCAGCAGCAGATCAAGGCCATCCGCGACCGCCTCGGCGTGGACCCCACGCCGTCCGCCCTGGCCGCGCTCGCCGACCCGCCGCTGCTCGCCGACGCCGAGGAGGAGGGGCGCAGTGGGCTTCTACCAGACTCCGGCGCGCCTGACCGCTGATCTGGTGCAGGCCGGCCACGAGAAGGCCCTGACCGAGCTGCTGGCCGAGTTCAACCGGCAGATGGACGTCGCCTGGGACCTGCTCGACCTCGACCGGCTCGACGCCACCCGCGCCCAGTGGCTGGCCCACGCCGTCGAGATCGTCTCCTCCCACCAGGCCCTGGCGGCGGACGTGGCCGCCGAGTTCTGCCAGGACTGGGCGCAGGTCTTCACCGGCCGGGGCATGGACATCCTGCGCCCGGGCCTCCAGGCCGACCACGTCATACGGGAGATCACCACCGCCCTGGACGCCCAGGGGCCGGCCGGCATCAAGGACAGGATCGCCAAGGGCATCAGCCCCCCGGCGGCCGCCCGGGCCGCGCGCGAGGCCGTCAAGGCCGCTGGCGCACGAAGAGTCCGGGAGGCCGACCGGCAGACCGTGATGCGGTCGGTCGCAGCCGACCCGAGGGCGACGGGGTGGCGGCGCATCACCCACGGCGGCTGCAAGTTCTGCAACATGCTGGCTGGCCGCGGCGAGGTCTACACCGCCGACACGGTGCGCTTCGCCTCCCACGACCACTGTCGGTGCACCGCCGTTCCCGCCTACGGCGGCCCCGAGGTCAACGTCCACCAGTACACCGCCTCCAAACGCAAGATCACCGAGGCCGAGCGCCAACAGCTCAAGGAGTACCTGGACGGCGTCGAGGACGACGGCGTCACCCCCAGGGACGAGGCCGTCGCAGCCGCCTCCGCCGGCGGCGAGCCCCGCCCCCGCACGGGGACCGAGCGCCACAAGTGGGACAAGAACGAATCTGAGGCCGAGCGGTACGCGCGCCAGAAACGGCTCTGGTCGGACATGTCGGACCTGGAGCCCCACGACGGCCTGCCGCGCGAGGTTCTGGAGTCCCACGAGCTCGACTTCCTCGAGCACTTCGAGGCCCGCGGAGAGCGAGTCAGGTGGATCCGCCGCAGCCCGGTCTTCCTGCCGACCAACGACTTCGTCTGGACGACAGGCGGAGACAAAGTCTGCGAACTCAAAAGCACGACCACCAAATACAGGACGATCAGCAACCGGATCCGGACCGCCGTGATTGACGCCGCCGCACGGGGTGTCGTGAAGGACGTCTTCATAGTCGACCTCGGCCCGCACCGGCTGACCAGGAAACTCTCCAACCAGCTTTCCCGCTACAACCTCGCCAAAGACCGGGGACACATCCGACGGCTGTTCGTCATGAGCCGGAACGGGGAGGACTTCGAGGAGATCACCCTCGCGCAAGCATGACGAAGCGGGCCACCATTCCCGGGCCTTCTGGACGCCTGAAAGACGTCGGCCTGTTATCTCAAAGCTAGCCCAGGGGTGAAACCCGCTCCATCCCCAATGATACCACGTCACGAACGCACACCCCTTTGCTGCAAGGAGACCCCATGGGCGACACCACAGCCAAGACCGCCAGCGCCCCGCCGGCGTTCGAGCCGATCACGACGCAGGAGGCCGCCGACGCCTACGTGGCCGCGCACCTGCCCGCCGACTACGAGGAGGCCCTGGCCAGGGCGAGGGACCTCGAGGAGCGTTTGGCCATCTCCGACCGCGCACTCATGGCCGCCCAGGTCTCGGCCGCCACCGGCGTACCGGCCTCCGCCATCACCGGCGCCACGCGCCAGGAGATGGAGGCCTCCGCGGCCGCCCTGATCTCCTGGCGCGACGCCTCCACGCCCAAGCCCGCCCGGACGGCGCCGCTCCGGCGCCCGGGGCTTCGCTCGGGGGCGGCCGGCTCCGAGGCCGAGCCCCTGTCCCCCAAGGCGGCCGCGGCCGCCGCGGTCCGCCGCATGCGCGGCCGGAACTGATCCTCGCCGAACCTGAAAGGAACGCCGCTCATGGCCACCCCCGACATCACCCGCACCGAAGTCGCCGGCCTCATCCAGGACGCCTACTCCACCGAGTTCCTGACCTCCGCCGCCGACTCCTCGGTCGCCCTCCAGACCTTCCCGACCGTGAACATGGGTACCAAGACTGCGCGTCTGCCCGTGCTCGCCACCATTCCGCACGCGGATTGGGTCACCGAGCAGTCCGACGACGCGGCCGGCACCAAGCCGACGTCGAAGGCGACCTGGGCCAACAAGACCCTGGTCGCCGAGGAGGTCGCCGTCATCATCCCGGTGCACGAGAACGTCATCGACGACGCCACCGAGGACGTTCTCAGCGAGCTGACCCGGGTTGGTGGCCAGTCCATGGGCTACGCCCTGGACGCCGCCGTGTTCTTCGGCACGAACAAGCCCGCCACCTGGACCGACCCCGACCTGTTCGCCGCGGCCACCGCCGGCGGCAATCTCACCCAGGTCTCCACCACGGACCTCAAGAGCGACCTGATGGGCGCGATTCTCCAGAACGCGGGCCTGGTCATCGGCGACGGCGAGTTCGACCCCGACACGCTCATCGCCCGCCGCTCCCTGCGCATGCAGCTCGCCAACCTGCGCGACGCCCAGGGCGCCCCGATCTACCTGCCGTCCCTGTCCGCCGCCCCCGGCGCCATCGACCAGGTCGCGGGCCTGGACGCCCACTGGTCGCGCGGCACCGTCAAGGGCGACAAGCCCGTCTTCGACTCCACCAAGGCAGTGGGCCTCGTCGTCGACTCCACCGCCGTGCGCATCGGCGTGCGCCAGGACATCACCGTCAAGTTCCTCGACCAGGCCACCGTCAACGGCATCAACCTGGCCGAGAAGGACATGGTCGCACTGCGTTTCAAGGCCCGCTACGGCTACGTCATCAAGAACATCGTCGTCCAGAAGAACGACGCCGCGGTCACCAAGTACCCCGTCGGCGCCGTCACCCCGGCCGCGGGCTGAAGGGGCCTCCGATGACCCGCTTCCGCCACGCCTTCACCGGCGCGACCCTCGACTACCCGCCCGACCACGCCCTGCACGCCGACCTGGTCGACTCCCCCCTGTGGAACGAGCAGGACCCCGGCCCAGCCGGGGGCGGCCTTCCCGACCCCGAGGGGGAGGAGGCCGCCCCCGAGGGGGACCCGTCCGACCCCGAGGAGGAGGCCGACGATGAGCGACCGGGACCTGCTCGACGCCGTCGCCGCCGCACTGCGCCGGGACCTGACTGACGACGAGAAGGGGTCGGTCGGTCACCTGGCCGTCGGCGCCGCCGCCCTCATCCGCGGGCACCTCGGCCAGTCCCCGCCCTCCGACGACCAGGACGCGGCGGCCGCCGTCCGCTACGTCACCGCCCAGATGATCGCCCGGGCCCTGTCCCGCGCCGGCGACGCCGACGCCGGGCTCGCCACCCGGACCACCACCACCGGCCCGTTCACCGTCCAGCAGGGATACGCCACGGACGCCCAGGGCGGCGGCGTCTGGCTCACCCGCCAGGACCAGATCATGCTGGCCCCCTGGCGCCTGAACCTCGTCTGCGTCCCACTGGTCTCGGAGCGCACCCCATGAGCCTGCTCGACGGCTTCCCCGCCGCCTGGCGCACCGACGTCACCGTGACCGGGCCCGTCCACCGCACCCCCGACGGCTACCTCGCCGCCCCCGGGACGCCGGTGGCTGTCCGCGGCTGCCTGGTCGCCCCCGGCGCGTCTACCGCCCCGGGCCTGACCGAGCCGGCCGCCTCCGAGGCCCCCGAGACCTCGGCCACTCTTTACGCCCCGCCCGGGGCCCCGATCCACCACCGCGACACCGTCACCATCCCGCCCGGCCACCCCCTGGCCGGCGCCTGGGCCGTGGAGGCCCCGCCGGCCCCCTGGCCCCTGGGACTGGTCGTCGCCCTGACCAGGAGGTGAGCCGTGGCCCGCAGAACGAAGGACTTCGAGGTCGACAAGGCCGGCCTGGCCGCCCTCCTGGTCTCGGACGACATGCGGGCGGCCATGACCGCCGCCGGCCAGGAGGTCGCCGCCGAGGCCGCGCGCCGCGCCCCCAGGCGCACCGGGAGACTGGCTGGCTCCTACCGGGTCGAGCCGGCCACCGCCACCGTCACGACCCGCCGTGGCGGGGCGACCAGGCGGGCCTCAGGTCGCGTCATCAATGACAGCCCCCACGCGGCCGCTATCGAGTTCGGGCACCTCGCCGGGAAAGTCCAGGGCCACGAGAGCTTCCGGTACGTCGTCCCCGGAGCCCACGTCCTCGGCCTCATGGCCGGCTCCAAGGCGGCACGCGCCGCGACGCGGGGAAGGAAGAAGAGATGACCGCCTGGGCCGACCCCGTCGCCGTCATCCGCGCCACCGCCGCCCGCGTCACCGGCGCCCCCACCACCACGGTCCTGGACGCGACCTTCACCTCGGGCCCCATGCCCCTGATCCACGTCCACCTCCTGTCCACGGACACCGGCGACATCGACCGCGTCGACCAGGTCGGCGTCGACGTCTACGCCGTCACTCCCACCGGTCCCGGGGTCGAGGGCGCGGCCGCGCTCGCGGACCGGCTCGCCGAAGCATGGTGGGACGTCTCGCCGGTGGCTGGCGACAGCGGGTTCGTGGACGGGGTGGATGTGGCTCAGCGTCTGGGAGTGCGCCCCTACTTCGAGGACATCGAGATCGTCTCCATGGTCCTCGACGTCACCCACCGACCCACCGACTGAACCAAGAGAGGAAACCGACGATGGCCACGACGATCGAGGCGCTCAAGAAGAAGCACAACCGGCGCGGCAACGTCAGGAAGGGGCTGAACGTCGTGGCGTTCATGGCCCCCTCCAGCGTTGACATGCCCGCCGCAATCACCGAGGGGACGGGCCAGCTCAAGGAGCTGGAGACGACCTGGCTCCCCGTGGGCCTCATGACCAAGGACGGGGTCAAGTTCTCCACCGACGTCAGCAAGGAGGAGGTCGAGGCGCTGGGCTACCTTGAGCCGGTGCGCACCGACGTTGTCAAGGCCCCCAAGACCGTGACGGTCACAGTCCTGGAGACCCTGCGCAAGAACCTCCAGTCCCTGGTCTACGGCGTGGACATGTCCCAGACCAAGGCGAACAAGGACACCGGGGAGATCACCTTCGACGAGGCGCCCCTGCCCGCGTTCGACGAGTGGCGGCTGCTGACCATCATGGCCGACGGCCCCGCGGACAACGAGTGGCTGGTGGGCCGGTGCTTCCCCTCGGTGAAGCTGGGCAAGATCCCGGAGGAGACGTGGTCGCCGTCCGACCCGGTCAAGTTCGACCTGGAGTTCGACGTGTTCACCGACGAGATCCTGGGCACTCCGTGCCGCCACTACATCGGCGGCACCGGCGCCCTCAAAGCCCTCGACGCGATCGGCTTCGAGAAGGCCGCCTGACCCCCCTGATCGTCGCCTCCCCGGCCGCCGGCTGGTCTCCCGGCCGGGGAGGCGACCGCCAAGCGCCCGCCACCGAGGAGACCACGAGGAGAGACCCATGCCCACGTTCACCAGAGTCATCGAGATCGACGGAGAGAAGCGCGTCGTGGATCGGACCACCGACGCCCCCGGAGAGATGGCCATGCTGCGAGCCTCCGGCTGGCAGGAGACCGAGCCCGCCAGCCCCGCCGGAGGGGCCAAGGCCCCCGCACCGGCCCGGCCCCAGACTCGCGAGCCCAGACCCGCCGATAACTGACTCGCACGAGACGGATAGGAGACCACCGTGCCCAACGTTAAGCCGACTCTGACCCTGGCGGCCCTCAAGGCTCTCGACGGGGCCGCCGCCGTCGAGGAGTTCACCTTCGGCATCAGGAACAGGGTGATCCGCTTCCCCGATCCCCTCTCCCTGGACGCCGAGGAGACCGAACGCTTCATGGCCGACATGCAGGACCTGAGCAGCCCCATGACGGTCATGAAGCGATGGCTGTCCGAAGAGGACTACCAGACGCTCCTGGACGCCCACCTGACCGGACGCCAGGCCCTCGTGCTGCTGCGCGAGGCGAACCGGCACTACGAGGCGCTCCTGGGCGACCAGGGGGAAGGGCGATCCTCCGGGACCGCCTGAGCCGGTACCGGAGGGAGATCGTCCAGGACCTGGCGGAACAGGGCTGGGACGTCCCCCTCCTGTTCCGCCGGCGCCGGTGGCGGTTCCTGGCCGACCTGGTCGACGGCCTGGGCCCCACCAGCCGCATGGTCTCGGCCATGCTCAACGACCCCGACCTGGCCGAGGCGATCGCCGCGGCCACCGACGACGAGGACGAGGAGGCAGCCCCGTCCTCCCTGCGGTCCCAGACCCCCGAGGTGATCCTCCTGAGAGGTATCTTCAACCTGATCGTCTCGGCCCTGGGTGGCAAGGAGATGTGGCCCGCCCCGGTGACCGCCGTGGACCGGGCCCGCGACCGGCTCGACGTTGACGCGGCCGCCGACGTCATCGCGGCCATGACCCCGTGGGCCCTCCCCGACCTCCTGGCCGACGACGACTGACCCGCCGGCGGCGGACCCGGACCCGGAGCGGGGGTGACGACCGTGGCAGGCGCCTTCAAGGCCGGAACCGTCTTCGTCGACGTCGTCCCCTCCCTCAAGGGTTTCTATAGGGACGTCTCCAGCACGGTGCGGGCCGAGATGCCCCGCGCCGGCAAGGAGGCCGGGGACTCCTTCTCCAAGGGCTTCTCCGCGACCGCATCCAACGCCGGCAAGGAAGTCCTCAGCGCCTTCGCCGACCCGCTGGGCAAGTCCGTGGCCCGCCTCAAGGCCGAGGCCTCCCAGGCGGGCCAGGCCCTGGCGCAGGCCACGGACCAGGTGGCCGCCTCCGCCGGACGCCTCAGGGCCGCCCGCGCCCAGGAGGAGTCCGCCGCCCAGGCCGCGGCCCGGGCCGAGCAGGACCTGGACCGCGCCCGCCGCACCGGCTCGGCCGACGACGTCGCCCACGCTGAAACGCACCTGGCCGCCGCCCTGGACCGATCCAAGGCCGCCAACAACGCCGCCGACCGGGCCGCAGCCGACTACTCCAAGGCCTTGGGCAACCTCGAGGTCAAGACCAAGGCTGCCGACAACGCCACCGACGCGCTCGCGGTCGCCGAGGGCAGACACTCTTCCGAGGCGACGAGGGCTGGTGCCAGCGCTGGCAGGGCGGCCGACGGCATCGAGGACCTGGACCGCGCGGCGGACGCCGCCGACGACTCGGTCAAAAGCAGCGGAGGCGCCCTGACCGCGTTCTCCGGGGCAGTGCGCTCCGCCATGGGCCCGATCCTGGCCATCGGCGCGGCCATGGGGATCGGCGGCCTCACCGGCGAGGCCCTGTCCGCGTCGGACGCGACCGACAAGTTCAAGCAGACCCTGAAGTTCGCGGGCGTGGACACCACCACGATCGACCGGCTCACCGAGTCCGCCAAGGCCTACGCGGACGCCACGGTCTACGAGCTCTCCGACATCCAGAATGTGACGGCCCAATTGGCCGCCAACGGTGTCGAGGGATACGACCGCCTGGCTGAGGCGGCCGGAAACCTCAACGCTGTCGCGGGAGGAAACGCGGACACATTCCGGTCCGTGGGAATGGTCCTGACTCAGACCGCGGGTCAGGGAAAACTTACCACCGAGAACTTCAACCAGTTGAGCGACGCCATTCCCGGCGCTTCGGGGAAGATCCAGCAGGCACTGGCCGAGGCCGGCGCCTACACCGGTAATTTCCGTGAGGCGATGGAGCGGGGGGAAATCTCCGCCGAAGAATTCAACGCGGCCATCCTCCGGCTCGGATCCGACGAGATAGCCCAGGCCGCCGCCCGCTCCACCACCACCTGGGAAGGTGCCGCAGGAAATCTTCAGGCAGCCCTCGTCAGCGCCGCGACTGACTTCCTCAACTGGATCAAACCCACCGTCACCGAGGCCATGTCCTGGATGGCCGAAGCCTTCTCTCAGGGCGTCTCCTGGGTCAAGGACCATAAGGACGAGATGCTTGCCCTCGGCGTCGCCGTGGGCGTCGCCGTCGCCGCCTACGCAGGATTTTCCATCCTGACCTCGGTTAAGGCCTGGATCGCATCAACCACGCTGGCTCAGCAGGGTCTGAACGCGGCGCTGCGGGCCAACCCCGTCGGCATCGTCATCACCGCCCTGGCCGCACTCGCGGCCGGACTCTACCTGCTGTACCAGCGCAACGAGGGATTCCGGCTCAAGGTCCAGGAATTGGGTAAAACCGTCGTATCGGTGTGGCAGGAGTGGATCTGGCCGGCGATCTCCACCGTATGGGACTGGATCTCCGGAACACTGCTCCCCGGCATCCAATCCGTGTGGAACATTCTGGCCAACGGCGACTTCGACGGGAACCTGTTCGGCCTGGAGGAGGATTCCAGCTTCGTCAACTTCCTGTTCTCCGTCCGGGACGCTGCGGCCGCCGCCTGGGAGTGGATCACGGGAACTCTGGCGCCTGCGGTTCAGGGGTTCTGGACGGGGGTTGTCCAGCCGATCCTCGCCGCTGTCGGGGGTGCCGTCTCCTCCGCGTGGACTGGCTACATCTACCCGGCCCTGTCCGCCCTGTGGGGTTTCATTACGGGTAGTCTGGCGCCTGCGGTTCAGGGGTTCTGGACGGGGATTGTCCAGCCGATCCTCGCCGCTGTCGGGGGTGCCGTCTCCTCCGCGTGGACTGGCTACATCTACCCGGCCCTGTCCGCCCTGTGGGGTTTCATTATGGGTAGTCTGGCGCCTGCGGTTCAGGGGTTCTGGACGGGGACCGTCCAGCCGGTATTCTCCACCATCGGGGCGTTCATCGCCACGGTATGGACCGGTGCGATCCTGCCGGCCCTGTCCGCCTTGTGGGGCTTTATCACGGGCACCCTGGGGCCGGTGATCACCGGTTTCTGGACGGGGGTCGTCCAGCCGGCCTTCTCGGCCATCGGAAATATCATCTCCGCGGCCTGGACGCAGTACATCTCCCCGGCCCTGTCCGCCCTGTGGAGCTTCGTCACCGGGGTCCTGATGCCGATGGTCTCCACCTTGTGGGGCGTGGTCCAGCCGATCATCACGGCGATCGGGAATCTGATCGTCTCCGCCTGGAGCAATGTCATCTCCCCGGCCCTGTCCGCTCTGTGGGGTTTCATCAGCGGCACCCTGGGCCCGATCTTCATGTGGCTGTGGAACAGTGTCGTACAACCCGCGTTCCAGACCATCGGATTGGTCATCTCCGTGGTGTGGGGCACCGTTATCGCCCCGATTTTCTCGGCCATGGTGGCGGTGGTCCGCGACGTCCTCGGCCCGGCCTTCATGTGGCTGTGGAACAATGTCATCTCCCCGGTGTGGGGGTGGATCTCCGACAAGGAAGGTTATTCAGAGGGTGGTTTTGAAGACGTAGAGTGAGAGTGCGGCGGTGATG
>ERZ773035.2075-NODE-2075-length-13463-cov-47.933323_pt1 | contig 13463 bp, 12 predicted proteins | sample MGYA00511487_ERZ773035 | MGnify/ENA primary metagenome ERZ773035 (study PRJEB29015, sample SAMEA2737985) | human oral metagenome | biome: human oral; feature: human-associated habitat; material: dental | place: China | collected 2024 ...
GAAAGGCCAAGGTTTCGCGGACGTTCGTTTCGTCGATGAGCTCCATGAGGATACGATCAACGCCAAAGGCACAGCCAGCGTGCGGCGGCGCGCCGTATTTGAAGGCGTTTAGCATGGCACCGAATTTTTCCTCAACGTAACTTTCGCTAAAGCCAAGCAGATCGAATACTTTGTACAGCACCGCTGGGTTGTGGTTGCGCACGCCGCCAGAGCAAATTTCGTAGCCGTTCATCACCATGTCAAACTGGTCAGCCACGATGGCGAGCTTGTCAGCATCAGTAGTAGCTGCCTCCAGCGCCTGTAAGCCACCCTTTGGCATACCGAATGGATTGTGGCCAAAGTCGAGCTTCTTGCCGTGGTCGTCCCATTCATAGAACGGAAAATCGATAATCCAGGCAAACGCCACCACACTCGGGTCTTTCAGGTTGAAATGGGCGGCAAATTCGTTTCGCAAGCGACCAAGCACGGCGTTGACGACTGAACGTGTGTCGGCGCCAAAGAACACGGCGTCGCCATCAGCTGCACCAGTTTTTTGCTGAATCGCCGTAAGCTCTGTTTCGCTCAAGAACTTAGCAATTGGTGATTTTGCCTCGCCATCTTGGTAAGTGATGTAAGCTAAACCGCCCGCCCCTTCACTTTTAGCAATGTCAGTGAACTGATCAATTTGCTTGCGGCTGAGGCTAGCGCCATTTTTAACACAAATCGCCTTGATACACGCGGCGTTTTTGAACACGCCAAACTCGGTATTGGCGAACACATCAGTCAGCTCAATCAGCTCCATACCAAATCGCAAATCTGGCTTGTCCGAGCCATACGTTTCCATGGCGTCGCGATAGGAAATACGCGGAATCGGCTGGCCATCGCCTACCGACAGATCACTCAAATCCAGCAACTTCTTGCCCGCGAAATCGGTCGCGAGCTGCCGCATCAGCGGCTCAACTTCCTGGCGAACCTCCTCGCCGTCTTCCACGAAGCTCATCTCCAGATCCAGCTGGTAAAACTCACCGTACAGTCGATCAGCCCGAGGATCTTCATCGCGAAAACACGCCGCCAACTGGTAATATCGCGGCACACCGCCAACCATCAACAGCTGCTTGAACTGCTGCGGCGCCTGCGGCAGAGCGTAAAACTTATTTTCCTGCAAACGGCTGGGGATCAGAAAATCACGCGCGCCCTCAGGGCTAGAATTTGCCAAAATCGGCGTCTGAATCTCAATGAAGTTGCGCTCGTCCATGTACTGATGCATTCGTCGGTACATTTCAGCACGTTTTTTCAGTATCTGTTGCATCTTTGGGCGGCGCAGGTCGAGGTAACGATACTTAAAACGCAAGTCCTCGCCCGCTTGGTTTTCCTCAGAAAAGGGCTGGATTGGCAAGGTTTCAGCACGGTTCAGAATTTCCAGATTTTCCACCACAATCTCCACATCACCACTGGCGATATTTGGGTTTTTTAGACCCTCGCCGCGCTTCATCACCACACCGCTAGCGCGAATCACAAACTCATCGCGCAGGCTTTCCGCCAAACGAAAGGCCTCCGCTCTATCAGGATTAATCACCAGCTGCACCAAGCCAGTATGGTCGCGTAGGTCAATAAAAATCAGCCCGCCGTGATCGCGCCGGGAATGCACCCAGCCAGCCACTGTAATATTTTTCCCAACTTCATCAGAGGTCTTTACTGCCAAAATTCTATTTTTCATATCTGTTATTATAGCACGACTTGGAAAGTTTCCCCAGATTTAAACATCACGGCGAGTCTTTGTTGGCGTGTTGTTCTTCTGTGGATTTGTCGCAGCTGCCTCTCGCAAATCTCCATAAACATCATATTCATCAATAATCTTTCGCCCCAACAAAGCCTCAATTACGTCTTCCAAACTCAACAAGCCAACCGTTTCTCGAAATTCATTTACAACAATAAACAAGTGGTGTTGCGTCTTTAAAAACGCAGCCAACGCATGTTGTAGAGTCTGATTCTCGCGAATATAATAAACATCTCGACTCATCGCTGTTTCAGCACGGTGGGATTTTATTTTATGATCAATTGTCAGCAAATCTTGAATTCTCAACATACCAATCACGTGATCAATATCGCCTTTAATAACCGGAAAACGACTATAGCCTTTTTTATGAAGATCGTCGAGCACTAGCGGCCCAAGAAGCTCATCAGCCGACACTGATTCAATCATGCTCCGCGGCGTCATCACGCCCTCAATTTTCATATCGTTAAACCTTAATCCATTAGTAATAAATTTCTTTTCATCGGCAGAAAGAGCCCTGTCGGACCGTGCTACCATTTCCAGCAATTCGTCCTTTGACTCAATTACATAATCATCGTTAATCACTGGCGCAATCGAACGAATTAACGAAAATAATGCTTGATGTTTTTCAATCGTCACTAAAATAAACGGCTCATATTTTTCGTATAATTGCTGCGAGTATTTTTGCCACAAACGAATCCGTGCTATTGCGCCAACCTCAAGAGCCACCACCACCGACAGCATCAACCCAAATGCCCAATGAAACAAATTTACACTAATCACCGTTAAGACAACCAGACATAAAGATGCCATCACGCGCTGTAGGGAAATAATATCTCGTAAGAATTTTCGTTGAAGCAGAGATAATTCGGCTTTTTTATCACCTGTATTGCTACGCCGTCTTAGCTCAAATTGACTATGCGAAGACAGCTTTGGCTGGACGCCTAAAACCACTAGCAAGACCACCAGAAACGTCACATATCCAAAAATTAGCACAATCGTCATGGTTTTATTGTACCGCACTTCATGCTATACTGACTAGAGTAAATGGAGGTCAAATGAACAAGAAAAGTTGGATAATTTTCTCGATTATCGTGGTAGCAATTGTTGGTGGAATGATTTATATCTCGACGCAAAACCGCCTGGATGTAAGCGACATCAATAACGAACAATTAAATAAAACGATTGGTGCGGAATCCAGAAATGGCGATATTGCCGACCATGAATTTGGCGGTAAAAATCCTAAAGTCACCATCATTGAATACGCTGACTATCAGTGTCCTGGCTGCAGTACCGCCGGACCAAAAGCCGAGGAAACTGCCAGAAAATATAAAGACCACATACAGCTAATCTTCCGTAATTTCCCAATTGCCAATTCTCACCCAAACGCCCGAGCCGCCGCAGCTGTAGCTGAAGCAGCTGGATTACAGGGCAAATTCTGGGAAATGAATAAGCTACTGTACGCCAATCAAGATGCTTGGAAAAATGCTAACGCCGCAGATCGCGATAACGTTTTTAGGCTATACGCTGAGCAACTGAAGCTTGATTTAAACCGGTATAAAACCGACATTGCCAGTAGTAGAGTTAAGCATAAAATTGATTTTGACATGGCGCTGGGTCGCAAGCACGGCGTTGCCGCTACACCAACTTTCTATATTAACGGGAAAAATACCGAAATGGATAATTCAGGATCGATTGAGGCAGCCGTTAAGGAAGCTCTGAAAAAAGCTGGCGTCGAAATTAAAAATTAGCCGATTTCATAAAATACCAAAATCCCGCTCCGGTGCCTTGGAGCGGGATTTGTTTATAGTCGTCCCTATTCTACTGTGAGAGCGACTGCACGTTTACTGTGCTATGTATGTTTGCCATTCGGCAGGCACCACATCCACTGCGATCTTTTTGCGCCTAGAAGACACAAACTTGATTGCTATTGGCATGTGTTTTGTACTCCTCGTACTTATGTGCAGCCCCACGCGCTTCGACCTTTATTACTTATTTATCAGCAATTTAATGCTTCGGCGCGAGACACATCAATCATGGTATCAAACGTCAATTCGTACGTCAAGCAAAACTCCACCACGATGTTTATTTTTAGATATTAGAATAAACGGATTCGCTTAGCCACAAACATAACTAGCAGAATTAATAGCACTGTAAAGCCAGTAATGACTGGGTAAGCCCAAGGTTCTCCTTGGAACGGTAAAGCAATATTCATGCCGTACATACCATAAAAAACGTTCGGAATCGCCAAGAGAATGGTGATGGCCGTTAAGACTTTCATTCGTTGATTTAATGTGTTATTAGCGACAGTTGAATAGGCATTCTGAATGCTGGAAATAGTGTGAGTGCTGGAGCTAATCGCTACAAGAATCTGTCGAATGTGCAAATCAATATCCCCTAGTGCCTCTAAATCACGCGTTTTAAATAAATGACGCCGATTTTCCATCAGCTGAGCAATCACCCGCGACATCCCCTCCAAGCTACTGCGATATTCGTTGAGCGTATCTTCAATTGCTACAAATTTAATAAAATCAGAATTCTCAACTTCACGACGACTTAATCGCTGACGAGCATCACTAATTTTCTCCGTCAATAAATGAACACGCTGCTCGTACTGAGAGATAATGTATGCTAAATTAGCTGCAAAGATTCCCGCTGGGCGCTCAGTGGTACTAAATAGAAAATCACTAACCTCCAAAGGCGAAAATTTAGCGTGCGGCGAGATAGTAATATAATGACCACCACTAATCGCGATTAAAAACGGCACTGTTTTACCAGAATCAGTTCGCCCAAACGGTATACGAGTAAAAACATATCCGATACCATCATAAAACTCCGCTCGAGGTAGTTCATGAATATCTAAAATGTCACGAACGATATTGACGGACAACGACAAAGCTTTCGCCACCCGTGACGCATCAAAACTTCCGCCCAAATGAATCCAGCCACTTTTATGCATCCGATTCACCTGCACCAACTTTTCAGTCAGCGACCTGCGCTCAAAGTAACCCACCGTCATGAGTAAATTATAGTATAGATGATAAAGATTGGCAATTAAAGCTTATGCTTATCGTCGGCGCAAAAAATAATAACCAACAACAAATGCTAGGATGATGCTGACTCCAGTAATTGCCCAAAACATCAGCGGGTTGTCATTACCAGGAACCGGCACGTTCATGCCGTATAAGCCGGCGATCATCGTCGGGATAGTCAGCGCCACGGTGATTACCGTCAGCAGGCGAATCGTTTCATTCAGGCGCGTATCCATCACTGCCCGGTAGCTATCACGAACGTTAGTAATGGTTCGCAGTAGGCTTTTACAACGCGCAATCACCTGCTCTAAATCAATCGAGATATCTTCAACGTCTTCCTTATCGTCAGCTTTCAGGCGAAGTTTTTGTGTGGCTAGTAGCCGCTCAATCGCCCAATTCATCGGAATAAGTGCGTCCAGATAATCATTTAATTTACGTTCGTATTCCGCCAAAGTCGCAATATCTTTAACTCGCAAAGTATGAATACTATCGGTAGCAGCACGCATTTGACGATTAATGGTCGCCACTCGCCGCTGATATTGCATTGAAATCGCCTCAATCATCGCCACCAGCAGCTCAATTTGCCTATCAGTCCTAAGATGCATTTTATCAATAAACGGCTGCCACAATCTCCCCAAACTATCCCGCGATAATGTCACAAGATAATCTTTATTTAAACAAAACAAAATCGGCGTGGTAAAATCATTAAAATCATCATCGGTGTCTGGCAAACGAGCAATTAAGTACGTCCAATCGTTATCAAATTCAATACGCGGCACCTCATGCGGATCAAGTGCGTCACTGATCAGATCCTCATCTAGACCAAGCGTCAGTAATTGCGATATCTCCTCCTCGTGCGGACGCTCACAGCGCACCCAAGAACCTACCCGCAAGAATTCCTGCGGACTAATCACCGAGTCGTTACTGGTAGAACGGAGATATTGCAACATAGTTTTATATTATAAAATAAATACCTAACAAACACAAGAAGCTCCTGCTTTATTGCGAAGAGCTTCTTGTTAGAAATGTTATGATTGGACACACGTACCAGCTGAGCCGCTAATTGCTTCGGCAGTTTTTTCCAGTGAGGTAATAATAGCCGTACGGCCAGATTTACCACTTAAAAACGACAACGCGGCCTGGGTTTTTGGCAGCATGGAGCCAGCTGCGAATTGCCCATCATCAATGTGTTTTTGCATTTCAGCCACCGAAATTTCGCCAAGCGACTGCTCGTCTGGTTTACCAAAATTGATTTTAGCCGCATCAACCGACGTCAGGATCAATAGCGTATCGGCATCCAAAAGATCCGCCAATTTGGCCGCGCCAAAATCCTTATCAATCACTGCCGCCACGCCTTTTAGCTGCCCAGTTTCATCCTGCAGAACAGGAATGCCGCCGCCGCCAGTTGATACTACAGTAACTCCGGCGTGAACCAGCGCCTTAATAACCTCAGCTTCAACGATTGTCTGTGGTTTCGGCGAAGGTACGACGCGCCGCCAACCGCGGCCAGCATCTTCTTTCACCGTGTAGCCACGCTCGCTGGCAACAGTTTTGGCCTCCTCTTCCGAATAAAACGGGCCAATTGGCTTGGTTGGGTTTTGGAAAGCTGGGTCGCTTAAGTCAACAATCGTCTGAGTTACAACACTTATAGCACGATTATTCATTTGGTTAACTGCAAATGCATCATGAAAGGCCTGTTGCAACCAGAATCCAATTAAACCCTGGCTCATGGCGCCAGAATCTTCCAAAGGTAAACTTGGCACGTCGGCCGTGTTGATTGCCTCTTCGTGCAGGACGATATTGCCGACTTGCGGACCATTGCCATGAACAATCGCCACATTATGACCCGCCTGGATAAGCGGCAGAAGTTGACGAACTGTCTCATCGGCCACCCGCTGCTGCTGCTCAGACGCGGCTTCGCCCTGCCGTTGCAGGGCGTTACCACCGAGCGCTACTACAATAGTACGCTTCTTATCCATCTACTACAGCGCTCCAAAGATTGCAATAACCGCAACGCTAATAATCGCGAATACTGCCATAATTGGTGCTGAGCGTTTTAGCCAGTCGCGATACGACACACCCGCCAGCGCCAAACCGCCCATCAGAGAAGCGATGGTTGGCGCCATCATGTTAAGCAAACCTGACGCTGTAGCAAAGGCTGCCACCATAACTTCTTTACTTGAGCCAACCAGATCAGCAATCGGCGCAATAACTGGCATGGTTGCTGCCGCCAAACCTGATGATGACGGCACGATGAAGGACATTGGCAAGTAGAACAGATACGCCAACACGCCGACAACACCACCGCCAGCATCTTTCAACAGCGTCTCACCCCAGCTAATGATAGTATCTTGGATCTCACCGTTAGTCATCACAACAGAAACGCCGGTTGCCACTGCAATGATCAAAGCAACTGGTAAGATATCTTTCACACCATCAATGAAAGTATCGACTGGGAAAATACCTTCTTTTTTAAATTCTTTATAGTAAATTGCGGTTATTACAATAGTTGACATCAAGAACAGCGTAGTGATTTCACCAAACAGCCATTCACCAAAGGCGGCACTATGAACCACGCCGAGCGCTGCACCGATAACTGGTAAATCTGAAGCTCTCTTAAACACGTCGTCAAAGAAAGTAATTTCCCAGCTCCCCCAAGGAATCAGCGAAAGAACCATCAAGATAAATGTAATAGCGAATACGCCCATGACAACTTTTCGTGGGGTAGTTAGTTTTGGTATGTTTTCCATATCTAGAGCAGCCGTAGCTGGCTTATAACGAACATCCTCCTTATATTTGCCAGCCTTCACTTTTGCAGCATAGCGCATAGTGAAGATAATTGCCGCAATCAGACACAGTACTAAAATGATAGACATAATTGGAATTACATTACCTAGCTTTACGTCTGCTGTTGCGGCTGCAGCGCCAGTAGAGAATGGGTTAATGGTTGAACCAAGCACACCCGTACCGGCGCCAAGCACAATCACCATCACGCCAGTCATTGCGTTGTAGCCAGCAGCAATCATCATCGGTATAACTAGTGCGTAAAACGCCACAGTTTCTTCCTGCATGCCGTAAGTTGTACCACCGATAGCAAATAGCGTCATCAAAATTGGAATGAGCCATTTTTCTTTACCCTTAAGCTTGCGAAGTAGCGCACCAAGAGAAGCATCAAGAGCACCAGTCTTCATGGTAACGCCCAAGAATCCACCAAGCACCATGACGAAAACAATCACATCAAGCTTATTCGTCATGCCTTTAATCGGCGCAGTGAAGACGTCCCATAAACCTTGTCGATCATGCTTATCGACTTCAGTCTCTTTACCATCCTTCTTTTCCTTGACAGTGCGATCTTTATTTACTACATGATACGACCCCGCGATACGATTGCCATCATCATCTGTCTTATAGAGACCTGATGGGATAACCCATGTTAGTGCTGCCATGATAATAATCACGACAAACAGAACAGTAAACGCCGATGGTGAGCGGAGCTTCTGCTTTGCTTTTTTAATTTTTTCTACCATTGCCTCGGAGCCTCCTTCACTCCCCTATTACGACAACTACTACAATGTCAAAGCCATGACAGCTTTGATTGTATGCATACGATTTTCCGCTTGATCGAACACAATCGAATGCGGCGAGCGGAACACCTCATCCGTAACTTCCATAGAATCTAGGCCAAAATCTTCCTGGATCTTCTTGCCAGTAATTGTCAATGCGTCGTGGAATGCTGGCAAACAGTGCATAAACTTAACTTCAGGATTTCCTGTCAGGTTAATCATGTCACGATTGACTTGGAAGTGACGCAATTGGTTGATGCGCTCAGCGAACTTGTCTTCCTCACCCATTGACACCCAAACATCAGTGTAAATAACATCAGCGCCGTGCAAAGCTTCTTCGAAGTTATCGGTGATGGTAATGCGCGCATGACTTGATCTTGCGAAGTGGTGAGCCTTATCAACCAAAGTTTGCTCTGGATGTAGTTCACGAGGTGCCAAAATTCGAAAATCAACGCCCATTTTTGCCGATCCAATCATCAGCGAGTTTGCCATATTATTGCGGCCATCGCCCACAAACACCAGCTTGGCGCCTTTGAGCTTGCCTACATGATCCTCGATAGTCATGAAGTCAGCCAAAATCTGTGTCGGATGGAATTGATCAGTCAATCCGTTCCACACCGGCACGCCGGCATGCTTTGCCAAATCTTCCACAGTCTTGTGCGCAAAGCCGCGAAACTCAATACCGTCAAACATCCGGCCTAGCACCTTGGCGGTATCTTCAACTGTCTCTTTCTTGCCAAGCTGAATGTCATCTTTACCGAGGTATTCTGGCGCGGCACCGAGGTCGTTAGCTGCCACCGTAAAGGCGCAGCGCGTGCGAGTCGAGGTTTTTTCAAACAACAACGCCACATTTTTACCTTCATGAATCCGATGCGGCACGCCGGCATATTTCAGCCGCTTATATTCACGAGCCGTATCCAGCAGTAAGCGAATTTCTTCCGCCGTGTAATCACTTAAAGTCAGTAGCGACCGGCCTTTCAAACTCTGAGCCATTAGAATACATCCTCTCGTACTAGCGGCATACTCATACAGCGTGGACCACCGCGGCCGCGTCCAAGCTCAGCACCGCTGACTTCGATAACTTCAACGCCGTGCTCGCGCAGTTTTTGGTTGGTGACATAGTTGCGGTCATACGTTACCACCACGCCCGGCGCAATCGCCAAGGTATTGGAACCGTCATTCCACTGCTCGCGGGCTGCCGCAATCGGATCGCCGCCGCCGCACTCAATCAGCGTGACATTTGGCACCTCCAATGCTACTCGCAAGACGTGTTCAAGATCTGTCTCATGCGTAATACGCGGGAACGGCTGGCCCTCAACTTTGTCCAGCACGAAGCAGTTCATCTTACCGCCGCGATCGCGAATTTCCGGATGAATAGTAAACTTGTTCCGATCAATCATGGTAAACACTGTGTCCAGGTGCATGAAAGCATGCGACTTCGGAATTTCCATAGCAATAACTTTCTTAAAATTGGAACCAGTAAATAGCTTGGTTGCCATCTTTTCAATCGCCTCAGCTGTGGTGCGCTCTGACACACCAATCGCCATTACTTTGTCGTTTAATACCAATTCATCGCCACCCTCAATTGAGAATTTTTCAGTACGGTTATACCAGACTGGTACGCGATTCGCGAAGCGTGGATGATGATCGATAATATAACGCATAAATAGCGACTCACGACGACGAGCTGTCCAGTGCATCTTATTTATAGTCAGACCATTACCAATGGCTGCAGCCGGGTCGCGCGTAAAATACAGATTTGGCATTGGGTCGAGATAGAACGGATAATGATTCTTCTCAATCATATTATGCAGCTGCTGATGCTGATCTGGAGGCAAAGTAATTTCGTCCTTGCGAACACCAGCCATAATTTTGCGGATCATGGCGTGAGTTGGCAGATCCAATAAGAATTGACGCAAGGTTTGAGTAACGCGGCGTGAATCCTGCTTAGAAGCAGCCAACATTTCATCAACAAATTGTTCACGTAATTGGTCTGTGCTGAGAGACTCTGCCACCATTTGATCCAGATACAGCACTTCAACACCATGTTTTCTTAGTACTTCCGCAAAAGCGTCGTGCTCAGCCTGCGCCACCTTCAGATATGGAATATCATCAAATAAAAGATTGGTCAGATAATCTGGCGTTAAGTTTTCCAGCTCTTCACCTGGCCTATGCAACAAAACGGTCTTAAGTTTTCCTATTTCAGACGTGATGTGAATTGGCTCATCCATCACAACCCTCCCCTGTTTATATTACTAATGTTTTAATTGTAACACGTTTATGTTTTTGGGCAAGAGGATATGATTGCTAGGCTGGCTTCGGTTCTAATCGTAAATTGTTGGTTATTTTTTAGCCATTTATCGACCGCCCGCGCCGCGCCCGGCAAGGCTTCATTGGCATAGTCATCAACGATGATAGTCGCCTTTTTATGGAACTTGCCGCCGCACACGCGAAATGAATCGGCAATTGACTCATAAAAATCGCCGTCAAAAAACGCAAAGATAATATCTTCTGGCACGTCGTCAGGAGTAAAATCAGCAAACCAGCCTTTGTGGATGATCGGCATTTTTAGTCCTGCTTTCTTGAAATTCTGGATGAAGGTTTTGCGTGGCGCCAAGAGCTCGCCCGCCTTGAACTGTTCGCCGGCAGCGCTGGCGTCGGCTTGGGTTTTTTCTGGCAAGCCCATAAACGAATCGTAAACATGAAACTCACCGGTAAAATCATAGGCATCCAGTAGCCGCCGGATGAACAAGCTGGTCGTGCCGACGTAACAACCAAACTCGACGATGTTTCCTGCCGCACCGCTTTGCAGCACCTTTTCCAATTCTCGTAGCAAGACGCCGAGCTCTTTGGCGTCGACTTGGTCGGAGATGATGGGATATTTGACGAGGAGTTGGTCAGTGATCATTATTAAATTATATCTCAATTATTGGATTAATGTCGTTCGCTATCATTTCCCCATACCATATCGCCTGAAAATATTTACATACTTTTGAATAAACTCTTCTTTGCGATCCGCATTATACTGCATAATAAACCGCGGATGCTCCAACGGCACGATAGTATCAAAGAAATGATGCTCATTATTTATATTGGTCAAAAACTTAAAATTCTCACCGCTGCCGATGCAAAAGCAAACGGTTGTATCAATATTAAAATCGATCTGACATCTCAGCGAATCTATGATAAAAGGATGTAGACATTTCTTCAGAGCTGCATTTTCATAGTAATTACAATTTACCCAATTACCTTTCAAATTTATCTTTTCAATGCCTAGCGGACACACAAAACTCATGTAAAATTGCTTATAAAAATTCTGGCGCCCACCGTATTCTTCCATCACTTCATACAAGAAACTTGACGAGCGTTTATTCGCGCCAAAAGCGTCTATAGAAATCCCGGTGTCTTTTTGTAAATGATTAACATCTTCAAACGGCACACCGGTAAGCACTGTCCCGCGCCGCGCCGGCGAACTACCCAAAATCATAAACCGCCGCTTATTATCATGATAGTACTGACGATAAAACCGCTGTGTTATTTGTGCTATTTGCTGCTGATTAGCGCCAGTGAACGGATTGATTAGACGATATCTTTCTGGCAAATTTATGTCAATATTTTTCAGACTGTCGTAAAATTTTAGTATTTTTTGAGCAGTGGTTTTGGATTTCATATGTATTTTTATTGTAAATGATGTACGTCAAAATGCTAAAATTAGGCTATGAGAAATTTCTTGCCGAAACAATTAGACATAAAACACCTCGATCTCCTGCTACCTGCCTTACAAAAGTCAAACCTAATTGTTTATGGTGAAATTCACGGCATAAAAGAAAATGCCAATATCGTCTATACCTTGGTTAAAAAAACTTGCATACAACGATTGGCCATTGAAGCTAGCCCTACTGTGTTTGACTTCATCAATTCAGTAAAGATCAATTCTTATGATTTTTCCTTAGTTGATGAAGACCTTTTTGACTTAAGCATTCTATCTCTTGAGATGATAAAAACGATAGCAATTCTTCTGCAGCAAAATCAACTTAAAGAGCTCGTTTTTATTGATACATTTTTTGACAATTTAGATGAGGATGCCATCATACCACCAAGCCCGCAAGAACGAGAAGAGCAGCTAGCTAAAAATATCCTCGGAATTGACGGCTCTCTACCAACATTATGTATTATGGGACAATGGCATACGCAGCCCAAAGTTGTTACAGATGGCGAAACACGGCATGAATCAGCGTTATATCGCTTGAGAAAAACAAAACCAAATGTACCGTTTATTCACAATATCTATCGACAAGGGCAACTATTTAATGATGGAAAAATAATTGAATTACCAGACAACCCAGCAGTGTCGTCTTGTTACGAAATTGTCCAGAAAACCGATATTGATTTTGACCTTCACGTACCCGAAGCGACAAAAATTATCACTATGCTAAAATCATAGTATGAAAATTGCTAGCCCTGCGTTCGCCGAAAACGCCAAAATACCAAAAGTTTACTCCAAACTCGGCGGCAACCAACGCCCGCCGCTCGAGATTGACGATGTGCCAGCAGACGCCAAAAGCCTGGCAATCGTCTGCCAAGACCCTGACGCGCCTGGACACGATGGATTTTATCATTGGACGGTTTGGAATTTACCAGCCAAAACCGCTGAAATAGCTGGCGAATCACTACCCGCGGATGCCGTCGAGGGGATTACCAGTTGGGGTCGGCCTGGCTGGGGCGGGCCGCAGCCGCCGTTTGGCACGCACCGCTATCAATTTTACGTGTACGCGCTGGACACGACACTGGACTTACCAGACAGCACCAAGCCCAAAGGGCTCATCGCCGCCCTCACGCCTCACATTATCGACCAGGCTGTGCTGACTGGAAAGTTTGGCGTGCTGGATATTTTGCGACGAGACTAAAGACAGCTCTCTGATCACATCCGCGAAATATCAGCACGAAGCTGGTTGACCACTTCGGCGCGTTCAGCAATATTGCGGTCGTAAGCGTAAATTACATAACCTTCCCTATTGCTGCCGATTTTTGCAACCGTGCCATAAAACGGCGCGCAAATCTGCGAATGTCCAACCTGGTTTTCTGAATGTATCTCGCCATCCACGTAATATTTAG
>ERZ773035.2077-NODE-2077-length-13451-cov-8.762019_pt1 | contig 13451 bp, 11 predicted proteins | sample MGYA00511487_ERZ773035 | MGnify/ENA primary metagenome ERZ773035 (study PRJEB29015, sample SAMEA2737985) | human oral metagenome | biome: human oral; feature: human-associated habitat; material: dental | place: China | collected 2024 ...
GCTGCGCCGTGCGCCCGCTGCGTCCGCTGTGCGTCATCTCCCAGCGCAGCCCTGCAATGCGCAGTTCCTCGGGTGAGAGATGGATGCCCTTCTGTGCAAGCATGTGGTCGATGATCGCAAGATACTCCTCCTGATCGGGCGTATGATAGTGGATGACGAGTCCGAAGCGATCCGAGAGCGAGACGGTCTCGTTGATGCTGTCATCGCGATAGATTTCATCCTGCTCGCGTTCCCGCCATGTCTCATGCACAAGATGACGGCGATTCGAGGTCGCATAGAGGCGTACATTCAGAGGACAGGATGAGACACTGCCTTCAATGGCGGATTTGACCGCCTTGAATTCAGCGTCAGAGTCCTCGAACGAGATGTCATCGAGAAAGAGGATGAACTTCCGTCTGGCATAATTCCGTAGCCTGTCCATGATCTCGGGCAGATGGTGCAGCTGAGCCTTTGTCACCTGAACAAGACGCAGTCCGCAGTCCTCGAACTCGCTGACGAGCGCCTTGACGGCAGAGGACTTGCCCGTACCGCGAGCGCCCACAAGGAGGACGTGATTCGCCGGTTTGCCCTGCACAAAGGCACGTGTATTTTGTATAAGCTGATCTTTCTGGCGTTGATAGCCGATGAGATCCTGCATTTGCGTCCACTCGAAATACTCGACACCGCGCAGATTATGCGTCATGTCGTTCCAATGGAAGACCACATATGCGGCAAGTTCACCATAGCCGTATCGGGCGTAAAAAGTGAGCAGTGCATCAGCATAGTCACGCGGTGTCTGGGCCGCCTCGATCCACGGCAGGAGGAAATCCTCACTCTTGTCGTATATGTTCTTGGTTGGCTCATAATCATCCAACAGTCTTTCTCCAAGAAAGTTGCTTGTTGGCTTGGTGAGCAACGCGTATAGAAGTTCGATATCCTGATAGAAAGCCTGCCGCAGACTGCTTCCCGGGGGTAAGCCCGTTCGCTCCATCGTCTCTGAAACAATATTCGCCTTATGTGTGAGGACGTGAAGAAGATAGCGAGGAAGCAAATTACCGCTGAGTCCGAGGTCTTCTGCAGCACGGATGAGACGTCCAACACACTCCGCTTGAATCTCTGTATCGTCTGCGTCCCACTCAAGGAAGCTGAGGATGGGATCTCGCTCCAAGGAATTCAGGACAAAGAGTGTTGAAAGCTTCAAATTCCGGCTCATAATACGTTCCTTTCTCTATCGAAGAAATGTGGGGGACGTGATAAAATCCGTGCGGGGATTCTGTGTGTACCCCTGCGGCAACATGAGGCTGCGCAGTTCCGTTGCACGGGTATCGAAGGCAAGCATGCGTTGTAGCGGCGATAGTGCTGCGGTGTGTTCAGCGCGTTGATCACTTGTGAGAAACGCTGCTGTACGCGTAATGACGGGGAGGGGGGAGGCGCGTTTGATTGCGCGTAGGAGTTCCCGTCCGCGTGGATTGAATGCGAGTGGGCGAATGTATACCACGCCTTCTTCATCGAATTCTCGTGCCTGCGATTTCTTAAAGTGCAGGAGCAGGTGAACGATGAGGCGGGCAATCCGGCTCTGAGGACAGCGTTTCGTGGCTGCTGCCGCGAGGAATGACCGATAATCCGCCGTCGTTTCCAGACTGCGGATCAGACGATGCTCAATCCCCTCCGAAATGCCGTAGATTTTCATAAGCGCGGGTGCGTCCATCACAAGGAGCTGATAGCGTAGAAGTTCGAGCAGTCTGTCTTCTTGTGGAAGTCCCTGCTCATGCCCTTCCTTCAGATCATCCAGGACGGTCGGCAGCACCGTCTGCGCCAGCTGCTGCCAACGGGGGGACTTCCCAAGTGCCCTGCGGATGGAAGATGCGCTCGTAATGCCGGTATGTAGCCGTACATCGCCGTGCTGTGCCGCTGTCCGTCGGATCGCAAGGGGGGCGATGTTTGGTGTAGTCACGCGCAATGCGCGCAGATATTCGATGGCGAGAATATTGTTTGGCGCACGCATCGTATCCTCGGATGTGTTCGTTTCTGCTATCAGTGCGCGGGTGAGCGCCCCCGCGTAGGAAAGCCCATCTCCGATATGTTTGCACAGCCGTTCCTGCACCGCATCGGAGTCGATCTGTGCTGCCAATCTTACAAGCGGTTCAAGAGTCTCTGCCTCCATTCCAAAGGCAAGATGACGGACGATCCCGAGCTGTGAGAGGAGCGATATGCCCCCGCGTGCGAAGTCCTGTGCACTGCGGCAGACAAAGACAAAGGGCAGTTCGAGCACGAGATCGACACCGCCCGTCACGGCATGACGGGCTCTCGTCCATTTGTCCAGAATGCACGGACCGCCGCGCTGGGTGAAACTGCCGCTCATGACGGCAATGACGTGAGCGCCCGGATATTGCCGACGTACAGCCGCGATTTGGAATTCGTGCCCGTGGTGGAAGGGATTGTACTCGGCAATGATGCCAACGACCTGCATATAAGCCCTCCCCGCACAATTCTTACGTTCATATTTTAACAAAAAAATCATCTTTTGTGTAGAGTTACGGCTCAAATACAAATTCTTGTATTTCCTAGGCACGAATGCTATACTAAACGAGAAATTAAGTGGTTCCTTAAGGAAATCGGGAGAAATTTTATCAGTGAAGCATATGAGGAATCAAGGGCGCGTTGTGGTCGCCATGAGCGGGGGGGTGGACAGTTCACTCGCGGCGGCTCTGCTCTTGGAGCAGGGATACGATGTGGTGGGCGTTACAATGCGACTTTCGGATGAGAATCGTGATGCAGTTCCCGATGACCGCAGCTGCTGTTCCCTGAGCAGTGTCGATGACGCGCGTCGCGTGGCAGATGTCCTTGCCATTCCGTATTATGTGATGGACTTTACAGCGTCTTTCGAACGCTCGGTGATTGACTATTTTTTGGATGAATATCTGCGTGGTCGTACCCCGAATCCATGCATTACCTGCAACCGACACATCAAATTTGAGGGGCTGCTCGATAAGGCACGCGAACTCGGAGCATCCCATGTTGCGACGGGGCACTATGCGCGCATTGATCGCGATGAAGCAGGGACGTATCGTCTGCGCAAGGGGCTCGATCTCGAAAAGGATCAGTCCTATGTGCTCTATCACCTCAATCAACGTACATTGGCACAGGTTCTGCTCCCCCTTGGAAGTTTCAGCAAGAGCGAAACGCGCCGTATGGCGGAGGAATATCATCTGCCCGTTGCACATAAGGCAGAGAGTCAGGAGATCTGCTTTGTTCCGCGCGATGATTACAAAGCTTATCTGCGGGCAAAGCGTCCAGAGTGTGCCCGTGAGGGAGATATCGTTGATCGGACGGGAAATGTGCGCGGCAGACATGAGGGGGTTGCATTCTATACGATTGGCCAGCGCAGGGGGCTAGGCATTGCGGCACCGCGGCCGCTCTACGTGACCGCATTGGATGCTGTGAAAAATCAGGTCATTGTTGGAGCAGCGGACGAGGTTTATGCGTGTGAACTCATTGCCTCGGATCTGAGTTGGACGATGTGGGACGGACTCGATCGAGAGCGCTCGGTGCAGGCAAAGATCCGCTACGGGAAGAGGGAAGCTCCGGCGCAGATCACGCCACGCGATTCAAAGAGCGTATGGGTTCGTTTTGCGCAGCCGCAGCGTGCCGTGACTCCGGGACAATCCGTTGTGTTTTACGAGAAAGATATCGTACTTGGTGGCGGGGTCATCGATGAGGTGATCGCTTGATCCGTCGATCTGATACGGGGAGGGAATTCGTATGATGAGCAGTGCGACGAAACTGAAGCTCAGCATTGTGGCAGTTGCTGCGGTGCTTCTGCTGCTGGGGGGACTCTTTTGGTATTTCCGTGTCCATACGAAGACGCCGGAATATGCGCTTCACGCGATTGAGGATGCGCTTGACCGGAACGATGAGGCACTCTTTCTGCGCCATGTCCGTTTGGATGCAGTACTTGATGCAGGCTATGATGATTTTATGCGCGGGACAATGGACGCCGAATTTGGGCATTCCCGCGAGGCATCTGCGGCACTTGAGGATTTCTCCAAAATGCTCAAGCCTGCATTCATCAATATGCTCAAAGACGCAGTTCATACGCGTCTGACGACGGGCGAATGGCCTTCTGCAGATGCGATCGAGGAGGGAACTGATACGGAGAGTATTCTCTCCCGTATCGGTGTGCGCGATTTGACATTCCGCGAGATTGCGCGTCTGACGCGTGATGAGGAGGCACAGACAGCAGAGGCAGATATCGTTGCACATCAGGGCGAGGCAGACGCTGATTTTACGTTCAAGATCCTGCTTGCTCCCTCCGAGGAAGGAGACTGGCAGGTTGTTTCCATCCAGAACCTGCATGAGTATGCCGTGTTGCTCGAGCACGCGCGGCGCTTGCGCGTCGAGGCTTACCTGGAGGAAACAGATGCGATTATAGCACGACATGACCAGACATCGGGGGCTGCGCAGCTGCGGCTCTACTCTGTGCTGGGAGCGGGAGCTCTTGGCAGTCAGGCAACGCGGGATATGGCACGCCAGATTATGGAGCAGGATATCCTTGTCGACTGGCAGGAGCGCAAAGATGAGCTTGCTGCTGTTTCCGTTCCCCGCAGTATGCAGAGTCTGCATCAGCTCCGCCTCAAGATCTGTGATCTCCACATTGCTTATGCACAGGGCTATGCTTCGTGGATGACAGACAAAAATGCAGCCACGATCCGCAGCGCAGAGAGCAGTCTGCGTCAGGCGGAAGTCCTTGAGGCAGAGGCATCGTTCCTCGTGCAGCGCGCCAAGCGTTCCTTTGGTGATAAAGTGGAGTGAGGAGAAAAAGTATGCTCGATTCGAGCAATGATACGGTTGCGATTCTCTATGACATTGAGAATGCACCGATTGAAATGCTTCAATACACCATCGATCAGGCGCAGCGCTATCAGCCTTGCCGTATGATCGTGGTGTCAGATTGGGAGGCACATCCGGAACAGAAGCGTTGGGATCGACTCATGGGATATCCTGATTTTACCTTTCGTCAGATCAGTCGTACATTTTACGGAAAGAACTCGTTGGATTCCGCACTCTATGATTCAGCACAGATCCTCTACCAGGAGGGGGTGCGGAAGTATTTCATTATCACGACAGACTCGGATTTTGTGCGCATAGCAGAATCCCTGAATGCAGGGGATCCTTCCTACATTATCGGCATCGGGACGAAGCAAGCAAGCGAAGATTTGCGCAACGCTTATAATGAGTTCTTTGTCTATCCACCGGAGTCAAAGACTGAAAAGAAAACGACAAAGAAGAAAACAGCGCAAAGTACAGAGGTGAAAAATATGGCAAAGAAAAAATCATCTGAGGATAAGGGTGCGAAACAGCCCCCCACTGCAGAGCAGACAGCAAAGGCACAGGAGCAGAAAAAACAGACAGTAACCGCTGGGAAGAAGAAGGATACGCCGGATAAAGGGGACGAGGAGACAACAAAAACCTCTTCAAAATCCAAAAAGAAGCAGGCACAGAGTCCTGTTCCTCCTATTGAGTCTGTGGCAGTGCCCATGATGTCCGGCTTCCTGACTGTCCGTCTGCCAAAGACTCTGCGCACAACACTCGAAAAAAAAATGCTTGAGGAGGAGGTATCTCTGGACGAACTCGTTACCTATCTTCTGATGCGTGGTCTTTCAGTGAAATAATAAGAAAACAATGATGAAAAAAGAAGAGCGCGTGCTGCTCTATCAGTTTCCGGAGGATCAACTCCATACAGCGAAGGCTGTATTTCGTGCACTTGGAATCCGTATGCAGACGCTCGCTGCGAATGTATGGCGGGAAAAGATAGGGTATTTGCTTGGCATGAAAGGATATAAGCCCGCACAGATTTCGCAGGGAGATGAGACTTTCGACTTTCCGCACCGTCTTCTGCTGCTTGAGAATATCCGAGGGAAACGTCTCACAAAAGTCCTTATGGCAATGGAAGAGGCAGGCATTCCGCGCATTACGTATAAATCTGCGGTTACGCCGTACAATACACTGTGGACGTTGCGCTATCTCTGTGAACATATGGCGAAGGAACATGCAGGATCTGTCGAGGATCGGGAAGGAAAGATACAATGAAGAGATTTCTTGTTGCAGCGCTCTCGTTGATGCTTCTCCTTGTCGCAGGCTGTGGCTCGGAGCCGGAGCCACAGACGAAGGACGCGAAGCTTTCAAAACTGACCATAGGCCTGATGCCTGATACGGACTCGATGCCGTTTATCATTGCCGCAGAGCGCGGATATTTTGCGGAGGAGGGTGTCGAAGTCGAACTCGTTCCCTTCAAGAGTGCAATGGAGCGAGACGCAGCCCTTCAGAGCGGAAATCTTGACGGCGCGGTCTCCGATCTGCTCGCCGTCATCTTTGCGCGCTCGGGTGGATTTTCCGTGCATGCAACATCCTATACGGACGGGAATTACAATCTCGTTGCGAGCGATACGGCCGGTATTTCATCTGCCGCAGATCTTGGCGGAAAGGAGATCGCCATCTCGCGCAATACGATCATCGAATATGTAACGGATGAAATTCTCACGGTGAACGGCATGGGGGAGCAGGATGTTTCCAAGGTTGTCATTCCGCAGATTCCCGTGCGTCTCGAGATGCTGCAAAGCGGGAATCTCGCGGCGGCTGTTCTGCCCGAACCGATGGCGAGCGTTGCCGTGGCATCGGGAAGTCGCTATATTACCGGCTCGGGGGATCTCGGGATCAATCCGGGCGTGATCGTGTTTACGGACTCCTCGATCAAGGATAAAGGGCAGTCCATTCGTGCAATGTACCGCGCCTATGACAAAGCGGTCAAGTATCTTAACAATACACCGCGTGCAGACTACATTGACCTCGTGATGGAAAAGAGCGGCTTTCCTGCACCCGCACGCGATGCCCTTGAACTGAGACCCTATCGTCCTGCGGGACTTCCGGCGGAGAAGGATGTGGAGGAGGCCGCGCGCTGGGTGAAGAGCAAAGACCTTGCAGGGGACTATCGCTATGACGACCTCGTTTCCAAACTTCTCTCGGAGGCGAAATAATGCCGTATCTCTCTCAGACGAGTGCTCCCATTCAGGAGGCTCTTGAGCGGATGAAGCGTGCACGTCTTGTTCCCTTTGATGTGCCGGGACATAAGCGCGGGCGCGGGAATCCGGAGCTCACGGCATTCCTCGGAAACACCTGCCTCGATGTCGACGTGAACTCCATGAAAATGCTCGATAATCTCTGCCATCCGGTTTCGGTGATTCGGGATGCGGAACAACTCGCTGCAGAGGCGTTTCGCGCTGCACACGCATTCTTCATGGTGAGCGGCACCACGGGATCCGTGCAGGCAATGGTGCTCTCTGCAGTAAGGCGCGGGGATAAAATCATCATGCCGCGGAACGTCCACCGGAGTGCCATCAACGCTCTGATTCTCTGCGGCGCCATCCCGATCTACGTGAATCCCGGCATCGACGATGTGCTTGGCATTGCGCTCGGTATGCGTGTGGAGGATGTCGCCGCAGCGATTGAGCGACATCCGGACGCCAAGGCGGTCTTTGTCAACAATCCAACCTATTACGGCATCTGCTCCAATCTCCGCGCGATTACGGATCTGGCGCACGCGCACGGCATGAAGGTACTTGTGGACGAGGCGCACGGTACGCATCTGTATTTCAGTGATCGTCTCCCTGTGTCGGCAATGGATGCGGGTGCGGATATGGCGGCAATCAGCATGCACAAGTCCGGCGGCTCCCTGACGCAGAGCTCCATCCTACTCTGCGCCGACACGATGCCGCTCGGCTATGTTCATCAGATCATCAACATCACGCAGACGACGAGCGCGTCCTATCTGCTTCTGGCAAGCCTCGATATCAGCCGCCGCAATCTTGCGCTGCGCGGACGCGAGGTCATCGACAAGATCATCGACCTCGTCGCCTATGCACGTGATGAGATCAATGCAATCGGGGACTACTATGCCTATGGGCGCGAGTTGATCGACGGCGCGGCGGTCTACGATTTTGACACCACAAAGCTGTCCATTTTCACGCGCCCGACAGGACTCGCAGGTGTCGAGGTCTACGACATCCTGCGTGATGACTATGACATTCAGACGGAGTTTGGCGACATCGCGAATCTGCTTGCCTATGTGTCCGTCGGAGATCGTCCGAAGGACATCGAACGCCTTGTTGCGGCACTTGCTGAGATCCGGCGAAACTACCGCAAGGATCCCTCCAAAACGCTCAAGATGGAGTACATCGACCCCGTTGTCATCTGTGGACCCCAAGATGCATTCTACGCGGAGAAGGAGTCGCTGCCAATTGCAGAAACATGTGGACGCATCTGCAGTGAGTTCGTCATGTGCTATCCGCCGGGCATTCCCATTCTCGCTCCGGGGGAGCGGATCACGGAGGACATCCTGACCTACATTCGCTATGCAAGGAAAAAGGGCTGTCAAATCACGGGACCGGAGGATATGAGCATACAGCGTCTCAATGTGATGACGGAGAGATAGACATGGAATTTTGGTATACGGAACAACATACGCCCGATGTACGCTTTTCGATTCGCGTGGATCATCAGCTCTACAGCGGACAGAGCGAGTTTCAGCGCATTGATGTGTTTGAGTCGCCCGAGTTCGGGCGATTTCTGACGCTTGACGGCTATATGATGCTGACGGAGAAGGATGAGTTCATCTACCATGAGATGATCACACATGTGCCCATGTGCGTTCATCCGGAGGCGAAAGATATCCTCGTCATCGGCGGCGGCGATGGGGGAACGGTGCGTGAGCTCCTGCGCTATCCGACCATACGCCGCATCGACCTCGTGGAGATTGACGAGATGGTGGTCGCCGTCTGCCGCGAGTATCTGCCCTCTACTGCCTCGGGGCTCTCCGATGAGCGTGTCAGCATCCATTACGAGGACGGGCTGCGCTTTGTGCGAAAGCCCATCGACGCCTATGATCTCATCATCGTGGATTCGACGGATCCGTTCGGACCGGGCGAGGGGCTGTTCACGAAGGAGTTCTACGGGAACTGCTTCAAGGCTCTGCGGAGCGACGGCATCATGATCAATCAGCATGAGAGCCCTTTCTACGAGCAGGATGCCTATGCGATGCAGCGGATGCATCAGCGCATTGTTCATTCGTTTCCATTCAGCCGTGTGTATCAGGTGCATATACCGTCCTATCCGTCAGGGCATTGGCTCTTCGGATTTTCGTCCAAAAACCGTCGCCCCGTGGAGGGCGTGGACTTTGCGCGATGGAAGTCGCTCGGTATAAAGACCCGTTACTACAATACGAAGCTTCACGCGGCTGCCTTTGCCCTGCCCAACTATGTGGAGGAGATACTCGAAGATGTGGAACCGCAATGTTGAAACCTTCCTCGGATGTGATGGCACATACGAGGACAGCCATATCGTGATCTTTGGTGCACCGTTCGACTCAACGACATCCTATCGCCCAGGAACGCGGTTCGCCGCCCGTACCATGCGCGCGGAATCCTATGGACTGGAGACGTACAGTCCGTATCAGGATCTCGATCTCGAGGACGCACGCGCCTTTGACGGTGGTGATCTGGAACTTCCGTTCGGAGATACGGAACGTGCTCTTGATATGATTCATACGTATGCGAAAAACATTCTGGAGGGCGGGCGTCTGCCCTTCCTGATTGGCGGCGAACATCTTGTGAGCCTGCCCGCGATCAAGGCAGCAGCAGAGAAACATTCGGAGCTTGCGGTGATCCACTTCGACGCACATACCGATCTCAGAGATGAGTATCTCGGCAATCACTTGTCGCACGCGACGGTGATTCGACGTGCTTGGGACATTCTGGGCGATGGGCGCATCCATCAGTTCGGCATTCGCAGCGGCGAGCGTGCTGAGTGGGAATGGGCACGCGCGGGGCATACGAATCTTCATCCCTTTACGTTTGCCGGACTTTCCGAAGCCGTCACGGCGCTCAAGGAACACCCCGTGTATCTCACCATCGATCTGGATGTGCTCGATCCTTCGGTATTTCCGGGAACGGGAACACCCGAGGCAGGAGGAGTGACCTTTGTCGAGCTCTTGAAGGCAGCACTCTCCGTGATTCACGGATGCAATGTTGTCGCCTGCGATCTGGTGGAACTCTCGCCGCCGCTCGATCCGAGCGGAACATCTACGGCAACGGCGCTGAAACTCCTGCGGGAGATGATCCTCGCCCTTGAGGCAGATTTCATTCGCCCGCCAACAGCATGAGGATTTCCATTTGATACCTGCGATACGATTTGTTATAATAATGCGGATACTGCTAAGAAAGACGGTGTAGGCAATGAAGGTAACGGAACAGGATCTCAGGACAACGGCGCATCTCTCGCGCCTTTCAATTCCTGCAGAGGAAAAGGAAGAGGCATTGAAAACATTGGGAGACTTCCTTACGTATGTGGATAATCTTTCCAATGTCGATACAGAGCATGTCCAGCCAACGACGTATGCACTGCCCATTGAGAATGTCTTCCGTGCGGATGAAGTGCGCCCGTCCCTTTCCAACGAGGCGGCACTCTCGAATGCGCCGCTCAGCGAGGACGGCTATTTCAAGGTACCGAAAGTGCTCGAAGGGTAAGGAGGAGTTGTTTTGAGTCTATATGAAAAACCGGCGCATGTTCTGCATGACATGCTCATGCGCAAGGAGATCAGTGCACATGAACTGACCGAGGATGTATGCGCGCGCATGGACGCCATCGAAGGCGAGGTTGGCGCGTATCTTTTGGAGATGCGTGCGGCAGCGCTTGGCGAGGCAGATCGCGTGGATGCAAAGATCGCGGCAGGGGAAAAGATTCCCTTTCTTGCGGGCATCCCCGGCGCTGTGAAGGACAATATTTGCACGAAGGGTGTGCGGACGACGGCAGGGTCGAAAATCCTTGAGAATTTCGTCCCGCCCTATGACGCGACAGTCATGACGAAACTGCATGATGCGGACGCCGTCATCCTCGGCAAGGCAAACCTCGACGAGTTCGCAATGGGTGGCTCGACGGAGAACTCTGCCTATCATCCGACTCATAACCCATGGGATGTGGAGCGTGTGCCCGGCGGCTCCTCCGGCGGCAGTGCGGCAGCCGTCGCGGCGGGCACGGCGATCTGGGCGCTCGGCAGCGATACGGGCGGATCAATCCGCCAGCCCGCTTCGTTCTGCGGCGTTGTCGGACTCAAGCCGACCTATGGTCGCGTTTCACGCTATGGACTCATGGCATATGCCTCTTCACTCGATCAGATTGGACCACTCACGCGCGATGTCACAGACGCTGCGCACATCATGAACATCATTGCGGGGCATGATGTTATGGATTCGACCGCGAGCAAGGCGAATGTTCCAGACTATACAAAAGCGCTACAGAATAACGTAAAGGGGCTCAAGATCGGTCTGCCCAAGGAATACTTCATTTCCGGAATGGACAGCGATGTCGAAGCCTCCGTCCGCAAGGCAATCGCAGACGTGGAGGCGATGGGGGCCGAGGTCAAGGAAATATCCCTTCCACACACGGACTATGCTGTTTCGACCTACTATCTGATTGCCCCCGCTGAGGCTGCGACCAATCTCGAGCGCTACGACGGTGTCAGCTATGGTGCGCGTGTAGATGGGGAAGATCTCGTCGATATGATGACACGGACGCGCACGGAGAAGTTTGGCGCCGAGGTCAAGCGGCGCATCCTGATCGGCAACTATGCGCTGTCCGCTGGTTACTATGACGCCTACTATCTCAAGGCACTCAAGGTGCGCACACTGATTCAGCAGGACTTCATGCGTGCATTCGAGGATGTGGATGTCATCATGACGCCGACGGCACCGACGCCCGCCTATAAGATTGGGGAAATGACGAGTCCCTTGCAGATGTACCTGCAGGATATCTCAACCGTGCCGGTCAACCTTGCAGGACTTCCGGGCATCTCCATACCCTGCGGCTTTACCTCGTCAGGGCTTCCCATTGGACTGCAGATCATCGGACGTCCGCTTGCCGAGGAGGTCATTCTGCGCGTGGCATACGCCTACGAACAGGCACATGATTTCCATACGAAAATGGCGCCGATTGGAGGAAGGGCATGAAATACGAAACCGTCATCGGCCTTGAGATTCACTGCGAGCTCAAGACAAAGACCAAGATTTTCTGCGGCTGTGCTACGGGCTTCGGCGCAGATCAGAATACGCATGTCTGCCCCGTTTGCCTCGGACTGCCCGGCGTCCTGCCCGTCCTTAACCGTCAGGTCGTGAACTATGCCATCAAGGCGGGACTCGCGACAAACTGCGAGATCAACGGATACAGTAAATTCGACCGCAAAAATTACTACTACCCCGACCTGCCGAAGAACTTTCAGACCTCGCAGTTTGATCTTCCAATCGCCGAGCACGGCTGGGTGGATATCGACACAGAGGCGGGCAAGAAACGCATCCGTCTGACACGCATCCACATGGAGGAGGACGCGGGGAAACTCGTCCACTCCGGCACGACAATCAAGGACTCCTCCTCGTCCAATGTGGACTACAACCGCACGGGCGTGCCCCTGCTTGAGATCGTCTCCGAGCCGGACATGTCCTCAGCGGAAGAGGCGCGCGCCTATATGGAGAAGATCAAGACGATCATGGAGTACATCGATGTCTCCAACTGCCGCATGGAGGAGGGCAATCTCCGCGCGGATATCAACGTCTCCCTGCGTCCCGTCGGTTCGGACAAACTCGGCACGCGCACGGAGATGAAGAACATCAACTCCTTCAAGGCGCTTGAGGATGCCATCAACTACGAGATCGAGCGTCAGACAGAGGTGCTCGAGGGCGGTGGCCACATCATCCAGGAGACGCGCACATGGGATCCCGAACGTGGCATCACACTCTCCATGCGCAGCAAGGAAGAGGCACATGACTACCGCTATATGCCGGAGCCCGATCTGCCGCCGATTGTGACGAGTACAGAGGAGATCGAGGCGATCCGAAAGGGACTGCCGGAGCTGCCCGACGCGCGTCGTGCGCGTCTGATGGACGAGGCAGGGCTCTCCGCCTACGACGCAGGCATCATCACGAGCTCGCGCGCGATGGCGGAATACTACGATGCCATCACGGCGACAGGCGCAGACGCGAAGCTCGCGGCAAATTGGCTGATGGGCGATCTTGCGAAGAACCTCAACGCTGAGGGCAAGACCATCGAGGAATCGCCCGTCGATGCAAAGCGCCTTGGCGAGATGATCCTCCTCATCTCAAAGGGTACAATTTCCTCGAAGATCGGCAAGACCGTATTCAAGGAGATGTGGATATCGCCCGATGCACCCGAGAAGATCGTCAAGGACAAGGGACTTGTTCAGATCACTGATACGAAGGAGATCGAGGATATTGTCGATCAGGTCATTGCCGCGAATGCAAAGGCGGTCGAGGACTACAAGGGCGGCAACAAGAAAGCGATCGGCGCGCTTGTCGGACAGGTGATGAAGCAGTCCAAGGGCAAGGCGAACCCACAGATGGTCAACGAACTCT
>ERZ773035.2082-NODE-2082-length-13416-cov-3.509992_pt1 | contig 13416 bp, 14 predicted proteins | sample MGYA00511487_ERZ773035 | MGnify/ENA primary metagenome ERZ773035 (study PRJEB29015, sample SAMEA2737985) | human oral metagenome | biome: human oral; feature: human-associated habitat; material: dental | place: China | collected 2024 ...
CTAAACTATCTCCTATAGAGTGAGTGTATAAGGGTTCACCATCAACAAGTATCTGTTTGCTTTCTTTAAGTATTTCAAAATGTGTTATACTACCTAACTTCTTAGGTATTTCTCCTGCAAAATAGGTAATATTGTCCATAACTCTGCCAAGCATTTCATTAAATAGTTTCGTTTGTAATAATCGAGAAAAATACCCTCTAATTACATTTAGCGGAAGAACTATTGCACCATCTGTACTACACAGCAGGCTTCTCATTACCAAGGGGGTATGCAAAGACTTTTTAAGGTCTTTTAAAGTCTTTCGTTCTAAAAGAATATTACTCCTATTTTCTAATATCTGTGCTATTTGTTTTCGTAGAGTTTCAGCTCTCTCTGAAAGCAATTCTTCTGGTGGTATTTTTATTTTTCCTTCTCTAAATTGTATGATATTTTCAAACACCTCTTCTTCAAAAAAGGGTAACAGAAGTGAGGTACGCTCATAGCCTACAGCTCCTTCTTCGTGAACCCAAAGCAAATTATTAAACAGCAAACGATAGTCAAACAGCTGTTTTATGGTAATGCTTTTTCTCTCAAATACCTCTGAAATCCCCACAAGGTAAATACCCTGTGCTTGGCTATCTTTCAAAGCATTTAAAAGTAGAAAATGTTTATAGAAGAGTGTATCAGCCTCATTGATAAAGACTACTATATAAGGTGAAGTAAGTGCATTCTCACTGCGTTTTTGGTTCTCATCTACTAAGGCTTGCAAAATTTCTTCAGTATCAGTAGCTGTGCTGAATGCATAAGGTGCTATTACTTGCAACATCGCAGGAGGACAATCGTCTTCTTTTCCTATCCACACTATTTTGAGCGCTTCAGGACTGTGTTTGTAGAGTAAGGATAGCAAAACCAGCTGTTGTAATTTGCGCCGATAGGTAGGATTATCAGCTTGAATAGACAGATGCGCTTCGGTTGTTAAATCAATAAGATGGAGATCTTTTTCGCTCATTCCTAAAGCAATAGGCAAAGACATTGCTGACTGTTTAAACTGCTTAGAACAGAATATTTCACTCAGACATACAAAATGTGTAGTTTGGTTAGGAATAGCTATCCGCACAAAACGAGAGGTTACCTCTTCAGCTACAAAATTAGAATGGGGCTGCACATAACCTTTAGGAAAAGCTTTTTGTACTTTTTCAAAATCATCTTCACTGAAATAGGGCTTCATCTTTATCGAAAATACAGTTTCCATTCTATCTGTTTTCGGGTATAGTGTGCCTTTAAAAGGTATCTCAATAGCTTTGAGAGTCTCTTTGATATAACTCTCTTGTTGCGCTACTTCACGCTCTAAAAGCGCACGCATCGTTACTTTAGACTTACTGAGCAGCGCTACAGGCAACTGCAATGATAGTGTATCTTTATTCATTTGTTAGAAACTTTTAGTTTGATGCGGCAAAGGTAAAGGGGGAGGTGTATCATTTCGTGATACAGTACAAAAAAAACTTTGCTAAGAGTTTTAAGGCTCTTAGCAAAGTCTATTATCTAAATTATATTTCTACGCTTCTATTTCTTGTATAATTCTAAAAATTCGCGGACGATTTCAAAATCGTCGAAATGATGTCTCACCCCTTTAATTTCTTGGTAAGTTTCGTGTCCCTTACCTGCGATAAGGATAATATCTCCTTTTTGAGCGTTCTTACAAACAGATTGTATCGCTTGACGGCGATCGGTGATAGTTTGTACTTTATGAAAGTGCTGCGCTTGTATCCCTTGCTCCATCTCTGATAAGATAGCCTCAGGCTCTTCATTACGAGGGTTATCGGATGTGAGGATTACATTATCGCTGAGGGTTGTGGCTATATCGGCCATTATAGGGCGCTTGCCTTTATCGCGATTGCCCCCACAACCCACTACAGTAGTGAGGGTCTCGTTGTGCGTGCGTATATCGTTAATCGTTTTGAGTACGTTCTCGAGTGCATCGGGGGTATGGGCATAATCGACTATGGTAATGACGCCCGTAGCTGAAACGGCATACTGAAAACGCCCTGCCACAGGTTCTATTGCACTGATAAGGGTGAGCGCCTCAAGCTCGTCTACCCCTAAAAGAGTAGCTGCGCCAAAGACTGCCAAAAGGTTATAAGCATTGAACTCGCCTATGAGCTTCGTCCAGACCTCGTGCTGATTGATACGCAATAGCAATCCGTCAAACCTACTCTCTATAATATGCGCTTTATAGTCGGCGTGTGTTTTGAGGGCGTATGTTTTCTTTTGAGCCTTAGTATTCTGCAGCATAAAAGCGCCATTCTTATCGTCGATATTCACCAAAGCAAAAGCGGTAGAAGGTAGCGCATCAAAGAAGCGCTTCTTTACATCGCGGTAGGCTGCAAAAGTTTTGTGATAGTCGAGGTGGTCGCGGGTGAGGTTTGTGAAAATACCCCCTGCAAAGTGTAATCCTTCAGTACGATGCTGGTCGATACCGTGCGAACTCACCTCCATAAAGCAGTATTTCACCCCTTGCTGTACCATTAAATGCAAATAATGATGTAACTGAAGAGGGTCAGGGGTGGTGTGGGTAGCCTCGAAACGCTGATCATCTACATACACTGCCACCGTAGATAGCAAGCCTGCCTTTTGTCCCGCCTTTCTAAATAGTTGGTATAGCAGGGTTGCAATGGTAGTCTTACCATTAGTGCCCGTTACGCCTACTAAGGTAAGCTTTTCAGATGGATTGCCATAGAAATTAGCCGCAATAAGGGCTAAAGCACTATGGCTGTTGGGTACTACTATATAGCTAACATCGGGAAAGAGCAGTTGTGGTAATTGCTCGCATACTATTGCTGTAGCTCCACTGCGTGTAGCTTGGTCTATATATTCGTGTCCGTTGGATTGCGTACCTGCTATGGCAACAAACATACTTCCTTTTTCTACCTTGCGAGAATCAAAACAAACGGAAGTAATAGGTTTATCTTCTACATAAAGAGAAGCTTTTATAGTGAGGTTGTTTAATAAAGATGTTAAATTAGTCATTCGTTATTAGTTGTTAGTCGTTAGTTCAATTAGCCAATTCTCCACACTGCAATACTACTACAGTATTTCGTGCTATACGCGTGCCTTTCAGTACTGATTGCTCTGCTACTTTGCCTTGCCCTAACACTCTGACGCGCAAGCCCATATTCTCTAATAAGGCTATAGCATCCATAGCATTTACCCCTTTGAGGTCGGGCATAACTGTTTTATACTTAGCGGCTTTGGCGTAATAATCTTCGTAGTTATGCGTAGTGGTTTCTGATACTCTATCCACATCTTCGACTGTATCTATCAGCAAAGAGTTGGTGTATATCTTATGAGCGATACTTTTAAATACGGGGCCTGATACATCTGCCCCATAGATACCCAAACTGCGGTCTGGTTCGTGTATGACTACTATACAAGAGTATTTAGGATTTTCTACCGGAAAAAAGCCTGCAAAAGACGATATATAGCTGAGCTTGGTATCGGTTCGGGCGTAATCTTTACGAGCGGTACCGGTCTTGCCTGCCATTGAAAAATCGGGTGAATAAAGTCTGTGCGCACTGCCATACGAACGCCTTACCACATCAGCTAACATTCCTTTAGCGCGGTCGGCTGTTTGCTTGCTGCACACCTTTGCATTAATAATCTCTACATTGAATTTCTCAATAGTTTTATTCCACTCTTTTACTTCTTTTATCAATCGAGGTTTTACCATTACGCCCCCGTTAGCAATGGCGTTGTAGAAGGTTAAACTCTGTAAAGGGGTGATTTTCAATGCATAGCCTATGGACATTGATTTCAGCGTTATCCCGCTCCATATCTTATCGCGTGGGGTAGGTATAAAAGGCTGTCCCTCGCCCGCTATAGGCAAATCTAACTTCTGATTGAGGTTCATATCCAGCAATTTATTAGTAAAATCGGATTCGCTTTTGGTATAAAGATGGTCTACCAACTCGGTCATCCCTACGTTAGATGATACCGAAAAAGCCTTGTTGATACTAATACGCCCTGTGAACTTGTGTTGTGAGTCTTCAAAAGTCTTGTCGTAGTACTGCATCTTACGGTCTTTGATGTCTACTACATAAGTAGTATCAATATTGCGGGTTTCCATAGCTGCCACTACGGTCATCAGTTTGAAGATAGAACCAGGCTCATGTGCCTCGCCTATGGCAAAGTTATACCGCTCAGCATAAGTATTGTTTTTAGGGTTGATCTCAAGGTTTGAAATAGCTTTTATCTCGCCTGTATTCACCTCCATTACTATTACACACCCGTGCTGTGCCTTGTATTTCTTTAGCTGGGTTAGTAGGGCGTGGTGGGCTATATCCTGAATGTTAATATTGATAGTAGAAACCACATCATAGCCGTCTTTGGGCTCTATGATGTTAAAACCACTTGCCAATCGCCATTGGTTATTGGCTATTTTCTGCTCCATACGTCGCCCTTTAGTGCCGAGTAGGTAGCCCGAATAAGCCCCTTCGAGCCCCACACGGGTGGTAAAACCCGTTTCATCGGTACGCGCATAGCCTATACTTCGGTGAGCAATCCCTCCTAAAGGATACTCGCGTTTAACCTTTTTCTCGACTATGAAGCCCCCTGAATTAGCTCCTTTTGAAAACATTGGGAACTTTCTAATACGTGTGTATTCGCTATAGCCTATATTGCTGACTACCAACATATAGCGATTATTATTAGCACGTTCTTTAGTAAATATATTCTGATAATAGCTGCTTGAGCGCCCAAACATTTTGGAAAGCGAATCGCTCAGCGGTTTTATATTTTCTTTGAAGAGCTTTTTGCTTGGAGCTTTTGAGTCCCACCTGATGTCATAGCGCGTTACCGAGGTAGCCAAAAGGCTGCCATCGTCAGAGTACAAGTTGCCTTGTGTAGGGGTAATTTCTGCTTCGCGCAACGTTTTCTCGTCTACTTTAGCACGGTATGTATCCCCTTCTATTTGTATGGTGACTAACTTAACGGCAATAACAATCAGCATTAGTATCATAGCCAACGCTATGAAATAGGTGCGATACGTTATTTTTTTATCATTTTTTTCCATCTGATGAGGGGGAATATTTATTCTTCTATAATTACTTTTATTTTTTGAGGAGGTTTCTCAGGCTGTTTTAGTCCTTTTGATTCTAACTGCTCTAATAGTGAGGATTCTAACCGAACCCGCTGCAAACGCGAACGCACATCGACAAACTCACTTTTTAGCTCGTTAACCTCTTCATTAAGTTTAGCTATCTGGTGTACTTTCTTATCAACTATGTGCGAACTGGCAATCACTATCAGAGCTAAGGCGAAAAGAAAACAGATAAAAAGCCAATTGCGATTGGCTTCTTTGCCTTCTACCAAGAATTTACCTCTGAGAATATTCTTTATTTCATTAGTAGCTGTTCCCATTTTATCAAAATTAATCGTTTATACGTTCAGCTATGCGGAGTTTAGCACTTCTCGCCCTGTTATTAATGGCTATCTCAGCTTCGTCAGGAACGATAAGTCCGCCTACTTTCTTGAAAGGCACTGATACGTTGCCATACCAATCTTTTTCTGGAGCACCCTCCATTTGTCCATCGCGGATAAAGCGTTTTACACAACGGTCTTCTAACGAATGATAGCTGATAAGACTAATGCGCCCTCCTACTTTTACTACGGCAGGCAGCTGTAGCAAAAATGATTCCAAAACTTCCATTTCGGCATTTACCTCTATGCGTATAGATTGGTAAATCTGAGCCAAGACCTTATTTTCTTTGAATTTTGGTAAAAAAGCGTGTACTGCCTCTTGCAGTGTGCTGCCTAAACGAATGGGTGTATGCTGCCTAAAGGCAATAATAGCGCGGGCTATAGCGCGGGCATTCTTTAGTTCGCCATAAAGAGAGAAAATGCGAGTAAGAGCTGCCTCGTCATACTCATTGACCACCTGCTGAGCAGTAAGCTCTGACCGCTGATTCATACGCATATCTAATGCCCCCTCGAAGCGAGTTGAAAATCCGCGTTCGGCCACATCAAACTGGTGTGAAGAGACACCGAAATCGCCTAATACACCATCTACCTCAGAAACACCATAGAAGCGCAAGTACTGCTTTAGGTACTTAAAATTCTGATGAATAAGAGTAAAGCGAGGGTCGTCGATAGTATTATTTAGTGCATCAGCATCTTGGTCGAAAGCGTAGAGCCTACCGTTTTCGCCTAACCTATTGAGTATTTCGCGGGAGTGACCGCCGCCACCAAAAGTGACATCGACATAGGTGCCGTCGGGCTTAATAGCCAGACCGTCAATGCTCTGCTTTAGTAATACGGGAATGTGATATGATATAGAATCGCTCATTAAAAAAGAGGGTTAAAAATCGTGAGGCAAAAGTACGAAATAAATAATTAATACAAAAAAATAACGCACTAACTTTCATTAGTGCGTTACTTTTTAGTGACCTCGACAGGATTCAAACCTGTAACCTTCTGAGCCGTAATCGGTCAGGGACGGAAATCGTATTTTGTAACAGCTTAATTTTCAGCAATTTATAAATTGGTAAATGGTCGGTTAAGGCTGTTTTGGCTATTTCCTACCTTGTCGGTAAAATAGCTTGTAAGTATTTGTATATCAGAATTATACAGCCGATTAGGTTGTCGCTTTAAGGGCGTATATTGCCGTTTTTAGGTGTGCGCTTCTGATTGATTTTAGCAAGCTCCTAATAATTATCAAGTGTGCTTAGTAGCCGTTCTTTATAGGTGTAGATGTTGTCTAAATCATCTATCTGAACGCGCTCGGAACTATCTTTGCCTTTGTCAAAAAACTCAATGTATTTTTTTGCCCCATTGAAATGCAAGCGACAAATAGGCTTGCGATTGTTATCATCTAACAATATACCAAAATAGGAAATAGTATCACGATAGGCTATTCGGTTAGCGGGTAGCCTTTCGCGCAATATGGCTTTTACTATTTGATAGGCTTCAATCTCTTCTTCGGTGGTTACTATCTTGATTTCTTCGGCTTCTTCTAGACCTTGTGGAGTGGTTTCGGCTGTTGTTGGTTGCTTAGTTTCCTCTATATTTAAGGCGGTTTTTAGACGGGCATTGATAGTATCATTGAAATAGGAGGTCATCGCTCGCTTAAGGTATCCGCTAAATGTTTCGAGGCGATTGGCGTTGATTTGCTTTTCAAAAAAACGACGTGCCAGCAGCTTGATGAAGTCATCGGAAGGCTCTTGTATTTCTTTTTCAAACTCGTTACGAAATGCACGTACATACTTGAGGGCTTCAGCACTTTCTAAGATGTTATCGAGGCTGAAGGTCGCTTTAGAAAACTTCACAAGTTCCTTAATAGTGCTGTCTTTTAGGTTGGCTAAATTGACAGTTAAGAATGGATTATTATCCATTACGTTGGGGCGTTCGAGGTCTGTAAAAAAGTTGTATATTATACCATTGGTGATGATAGCGAAGCGTGTATCGGTTACGTGGTAGTAGCGGTGGAGTTGTGAAGTGTAGGCTTCTACATTATCTTTCCAGTGCTTACATTCTACAATTAGGATAACTTGATTGTCTTTTTTAATTACATAATCTACCTTTTCGCCTTTTTTAGTTCCTATGTCAGCTACAAATTCAGGTATTACTTCGGTAGGATTGAATACATCATAACCGAGTATTTGCAAAAACGGCATAATAAAAGCATTCTTAGTTGCTTCCTCTGTGTTTATTTGGTCTTTGAGGCTTTCAACTCGGCTATAGAGTTGTTCTAACTTGGTTTTTAGTTCTAATTCTATTTCCATTGGTATATGTGTTATTGGTTATTATTCGTTTATCCTTCGCTTTGTCTTCGGTTAGTGTTCGCTTATCCTTCGCTCATCGTATATCTAAAACGACATTCTCTCAAAAAAGGCGTGCGCTACTACCTGATAAAAGCCTATTATGTACTCCATTCGTATGGTTTCAGTTTCGTAGGGCGGATTATTGTATTCTGGCAATGGGTCTGGGATAAGGTCTATATACCCGCTTTCGCTGCTCCGTTTTACGATTTTGACAGTGCGCAAGCCGTTTTTGGTAACGATTGCGTATATTTCGTTGGTAGGAAAATACTCCCACCATTCATTTATCTTTTTTAGCCCTATTACAGAGCCGTTTTTGATGCGCCTTGACATTGAGTTGCCTGTAAGTACACAAGCAAAATCTGCGCCTGAAAAGCTGGGTGAACTTATCACAAATGAAGGCTTTACTTCGGAGAACATCTCAGGAGAGGTAAAACCGCCTGCAAAATCTACCTCATAGAAAGGCACTTTTACATTAGAAACCATATCATCGGTTATGAGTACTGGTATGGTTGTATTTTCTTCCTCACGTTCGTTGTACTCGTTTTCTATTCTTTGGAAAAGGTTATCAAAGGCTTCGAGTATATCATCAGGCATTTCTTTGCTTCCGTTGTCGTAGGCTTTGAGCGTTTTTAGGGGTAGGTTGGTGAGTTCCTGAATGCGCTGCAAAGATAAGCCATATTTATTGCGCTCGGCTCTTAAATAGGGTTCGGCTTCTTCTTCGTCATCTTCTTCAGGGGCTTCTTCTATAATTATTTTATTTTTACCAGTGAGTATTGCTCCTTCGTCAAAGCCGTACAAATCGGCTAATTTTTCAGCCATAACTTTTCCTACTTTTTTTTTCCCCGCCATTAGTGCAGAAACGTAGGATTGAGATACTTTTAAATCATCAATTATTTCAGTTTGCTTTTTGCCAAGTTTGGAAAAAGCCTCTTTTAGATATAAATTAATATCACCATTTTGGTTATTATCGTTATTTTCCATACCTTTGCACTTTAAAATTAAATATTTGTTGTTATGGGAATACTTATGCCTTATTTTGTTTTTATGACTTTAGTTAACTTTCTTATTGTTCTCAGAGTTCTTTTTTATGTATCTGACATTAAAGACATAGTTAAAGAAATTCTACTTAATACGGATTGCAAACACTATGAAAGGTCTCCAAATCCTGAAGAAGTAAAAGATATTTGTGAAAAAGTTCTTAAAAAATTCAAAGAAGCTTATAAAAAAACTAATCCTGAACAATAATAGCTTCTTTTATACTTTTTCCTATATTTTTAAATGCATACTTATCAATATCTTTTGATTGTAGGATGTTTTCTACTTTGTAAAAATTCTGTAATAAAATTTCTTGCTTATCACTTGTCATCATCAACTCTCCACAATTGGTTATAATACTGTTTACATTCCTTATCAAATCGTTACACCCAGATATATGATGAGGAGTCTCACATTGTACACCATAATATATAGTTTGTAATGAAAAACGAATGTATTCAGGTAAATTTAAAGACTCTCCATATATTTTTGCAAAGTATAAATTATAGGTGTAATCAGCATCTTTTATTGATTTTTCAATAATTTTCATCTTGATATCTAATTTTTTCTGTATCTCTTTTATATTAGATTCAAAACTACCATTATTTAATATCATCCAAATCTGAAACCCTACTAAAAAGGTAACAATAACCCCTAAAAGGGTAGCCATAGCCCCAAAACTATCCCACGTAAAGGGGGTAAATCTACACCAAAACAATAGTAATGTAATCACGCTTATCAGCAGCGATAATAGTGGCAATGCATTTTTCTTCAAAAAATCTTTCATTGTAATACTTTATTAATCAGCTAATTGCAAAAATATAACAAAATAAATAACAAAAATAGTTATATAAAATTTGTTTTATAACTATATTGGTTATATCTTTGCAACGTCAAAATGAATAAACAAATTGACAGGGCAAAAATAATAAAACTATATGAAACTAACAAGCACTGTAAGAGAAAAAGTTAATGACAATATTGCTCATTTATCGATAGACTTATCGAAGTCGCCTAATACTGTGTATTGCTGGGCAAGAAAACGGCAATATATGTTTCTAAACAAGGTGTATTTAGATATTCTTAAAAAATACGCAGAAACCGACAATATAGACGATATATTCGAGTTTGAGAGTGATGAAGAGAGAGTGTTACTGCTAAAAAAATATAAAGTACTATGACAAAGCAACAGCACATACAAAGCTTAAAAAGTAAGATAAAAGAGTTAGAAGTAACAAAATTATGCCTCGAAGGCGCAATAAGAACACTTGCTAATGAGATTATCCGTACTAATGACGAGCTTGCTATTGTGGAAGGTAGCAAGCCGTCTCCTAAACGACAAAAGAAAGTGGTAGACATATCAAAGTATGAGGCGCAATTTTTCGCTGAACACGAACGCTACCGACAAAATAGCTAATAAAAAAAGCGACACTTCACAGCGTCGCCTTAATAACTTGCAACTTTAATTTTAACTTAAAATTACAATAACAAAATTACAATGGCAAAGATACAACAAATGAATGAAACAGCAAAACAAAGTAGCCATTTTCTTCTTCAAGACGGCTACGTAACCTACAAGGGTAAGCGTTATAACGACTGTACCGACACTGAAAAAGAGGTGTTTAATATCGTTATAGGCGATGTGAAGCCTATAGATGACGAACTTAACACCTTAATACAAGGGCTAACAGCACCCTTATTACTTCAATATACTATGAATGAAGATGAATTTATAAAGCCTGCAATTTTTGAACAACTGAAAGGGGCATTGCGCCCAGAGAATGATAACGACCACGAGGGGTGGTGGCATCTTAAATCTACTTGTGGCTGCTACACTATGCGCTTATCGGGGTGTTATGACAGGGGCATTTTAAACGTTGAAGCTGAAGTGTATAAATCAGTGGGCAAGCACTCTGTGTATTACGACCTTACTAATGCTCAATGGCTTGACGTACAAGAAATCCTTGAGACTGAATATGAACGGCTGGTAGAAGATAGTGAAGAGTGTGAGCGCAATCACTACTACGAAGAGTTATCGCACGATTGGCATCAGTTTATTTAACCTTTAAAATCTAATAACTATGAAAGAACAAGTAACAACCTTAGAATTGGGCAAATGCTACAGGGTGAAGTATGAGAATATTAGTTGGTGTATAAAAATATATGAAAAAAATGTTATAACTGATACACTTACATTATTATGGGCTATAGAAGTAGGCAGCAATTCGATTAACACAAGGTGCTGTGTATCTTATGATACTTATAAACTAAAGTATCAATTAGAAGAGATTAGCAAAGATGAATTTGCGCACATATTACGAAGCAAACGTAATGATATAAACAAGTTAATAAGAAAAATGGCTTAAATCCGCTCATTTGTTGCTATTCGTAGGCTTCGGCTAACTGAAGTAAGAATGTTAGGCAGTTAGCCGAATGTCCTACAAAAACAAAGATAAAGAGCGTCTACCAAATAAATAAGTGCCGTGTTATTCTTGAAATCTGGACATATCTAAATCACAATAACGCACGGCACTTTTCCTTAAGAAAATAACCTAAAAACAAATGAATATGAGTTTAATTAAGAAAGCAAATGAATTAACAATTCAGACGAAAATTAAAGCCCTAATCTATGGGCAAGCGGGTACAGGTAAAACGACCCTTGCGCTATCAGCACCTAAGCCGTTATTATTCGACTTTGATAACGGGGTGCATCGTGTGAACTTCGCACACCTTCAAAATGTAGATACGGTGCAAATACGCTCTTATCAGGACTTTTTGGACGTGCTTAACAATGAAAACCTTACTCCTTATGAAACCTTTGTTATTGATACAGGGGGCAAAATGTTAGACTTTATGGGCGAGTATATCATTAAGAACAATCCTAAAATGGGGCGTGCTAATGGTATGCTAACCTTGCAAGGTTTTGGAGAACGCAAGATGATGTTTTCAGCACTTGTGAAGCGTATCAGCATAATGAATAAGCACGTGGTATTTGTGGCTCACCGTGAAACGAAAACAGAGGGCGATGATACTCGTTACATTCCTCAATTTGGTGGCAGTAATTACGATAATCTCGTAACAGAATTAGACCTTGTGGGGTATGTAGAGGCGCAAGGGCGTGAACGTACTATTACCTTTGACCCTACTTCACGAAATGACGGCAAGAACTCTTGCAACTTGCCTCCGCTCTTTAAGATACCTACTATCATTGATGAGCAGGGCAACCCTACCGCTCCTAATGACTTTTTTACAACGCACGTAATTGAGGCGTACAACGCACGATTAGAGCAACATCGCAAGGCTAATGAGGCGTATATAAAGCTGATAAAAGAGATTGAGGATAATATAGCGGTAATAACCGATATAGATAGCCTTAATGAGACCGCTGTGCGCTTACAAGAATGGCAGCATATAGGCAACTCTAAGATAGTAGCGGGGCGCAAACTCAATGAGAAAGCAGCGACTTTGAATGCGAAGTTTAACAAAGAAAGCAAGCAATATGAAGCAGTATAATATATATCCTACCTTGTTGGATAGTTTTACTAACTATCTTAATTCATCGGTAATCTATCAGCAGTTTTGGGGCTCATCTGAAGCCCCAACGCTGACAGAGGAAGAGTACGAACGACAAGCCTTTCAAGAACTCATTAACCGCATTAATAGAGTGCCTTTTGAGAGTGAAGCCGCTGACAAGGGTACTGCCTTCAATGAGATTATAGATTGTATAGTTGAGGGACGCAAGAGTACTAAGATAGATATTCACAGCGAGGGCGAGGTTATAACGGCGACAATCAATGGCAGGCAGTTCGCATTTTCAAAGGAACTTGCTAAGAGTATAGCGAACCCTTTGAAAGAGGAAAATGCGCTTACTCAATACAGAGTTGAGGGTACTATCAGCACTCAATATGGTGAAGTCTTTTTGTACGGATATTTAGACTACTTGCTACCCTTTAAGGTGGTAGATTTAAAGACAACAGGCAAGTACAATGCCTTTAAATATCGCAACAACTGGCAGCACATTGCATATCCTTATTGCTTAAATCAGCAAGGCATTGAGATAACCGATTTTGAGTATTTGGTTACTGATTTTAAGGGGGTGTATAAAGAGGCTTATGCCTATATGCCTAAATTAGATATACCACGTTTAAAGGAGGTATGCGAGCGTTTTATTGAGTTTTTGGAGAGTAACCGAGAACTCATTACTGACAAAAAGATTTTTAATGAAATAAATCAATAACTATGGAAATACAAGGCACTATCATTGAGCGTACAGAGGTACAGCATAAAACGCAAACATTCAGCCTACAAGAGTTTTTTTTGGATTGCTCTACCTACAACCAGCAAACGGGTGAGCGTTGGGAGAATGTTTTAAAGTTTCAAGTAACGAACGACAAAATGAACCTTTTGGCACAATTCCAAAATGGGCAGCGTGTGAAGGTAAGGTTTAATATTCAGGGTTCGTTCTTCGAGCACGAGGGGCAACGCAAACACGCCCAAAGGCTAACAGTATTCGGTATTGAGGCGATACAAATACAAGCTCCGCAAGCGCAATACCAACAGCCTATGCAATATCAGCAAGCCCCACAAG
>ERZ773035.2084-NODE-2084-length-13399-cov-4.606190_pt1 | contig 13399 bp, 12 predicted proteins | sample MGYA00511487_ERZ773035 | MGnify/ENA primary metagenome ERZ773035 (study PRJEB29015, sample SAMEA2737985) | human oral metagenome | biome: human oral; feature: human-associated habitat; material: dental | place: China | collected 2024 ...
GAAAGGGCGCCAATTTAGAGAAGATGCCGGCCGCCGAGCGCGCCAAGATCGTAAAGGAGCTTCGCAAGCAGATGCTCGACGCCGCGGCCGCGCTGGAGTTTGAAAAGGCCGCTGCACTGCGCGATGAGATCGCGAAGCTTAGGAAGTTGTAAATCGCAAGGCTTAAAAGCGCCGTGAAATTTCGTCGTGAAATTTGCGCGTTAAATTCCACCTGGCGGAGCGTGAAATTTACGCGCGTAACACAGAGTGGAATTTGCGCGCCAAATGCCGTCAGGCAGAGCGTAAATTTGCGCGTGATGCGAGACGGCGAGTTTTAAAATTACTCATTAAATTTTAGATAGTTTGAGGTGGGATGCTGCGAGAACGGTTTTAAAATTTGCTCTTTAAATTTAAGATGATTTGCGCGCGAAATTTATAGATTGATTTTCTCGCCAAATTTACACTCCGCGCCCCCCCCTGCCGCGCCGGACATCCGATCCGTAAATCTACGCGCCGAGCTTTTTGTTTCAGCCCGCTTTTGATCCGCAATTTGCGAGCCTGATTTGCGGCAGTCGCACTACCCCACTCTATACCGCCGCGCGCCTTTACGCTTTTTTTGCATCTCTCCGCACCCATCTTCGACTTTTTCCCGCGCGCGCCCCGCGTTTAAATTCTGTCGCTTCGCTCGCTCAATCCGTAGCGGCTACGAGCGGACATGCACTCAGACGCCGAGTTTGCACGTACTTTTTACTCGCCGTTGTGCGCGGATACTTTCAAAATTTTACGTAGAATTCCAAGCCTACCCGCACCTACATTCGTGCCGCAGTAATAAACGCTCACTTTGAGGATACGAACGAAGTATTTACGTGACACGGCGCGGAAAATGAAATTTAGACGCCGCCTTGTCAAAGCGTATCTTAGCCGCTGCAGTGCGCCGCAAAATTTCAAAACGACAACGAGCCGCGATTAAATTTATCCGCGGGAGCGCGCCATAACGCGCCGATTTACGCGCTGCGTAAATTTTAAAATCGCCTCTAAATTTAAAATTTTATCCGCGATTAATACTCTCTGCAAAGCTCTAAATTTTCCACGCGCAGCGGTCTTTCGCCCTCGAAAATCACCCCGATGCCGAAAGGCTCGCAAATATCAAGCGCGCCGGACCCCATCAGCCACTGCGTATCGCGCGCGTAAAACGTGCATTGCGGCAGCCCGAACGGCAGATCGCAAACGGGCACGTCAAGCAGCCTAAGCTCATCCTCGCCCAAACGATACTCGCGCCTAAGCTCGTCTCGCAGGAAGGCGAGGGCGTCTTTTACGTACCGATCGATGTCTCGGGCGATGCGCTGCGCGAGCAAGACCCCACATCGTCCGCATCCGCCGTATCTGCAGACACGAGGCAAAACGGCACCTCGCTAGAGCTTTCGCTTTTTAGCTCCGCATACCAAATAAAGCCCTCGTCCGTTGCGACCTTTTCAAGCTCACCAAATTCCCAAGCCATTTTTTGCATTTTATTTCCGCCTCATATTTTCGCGTCGTCTTTTAAAATTTTGATGCTGCGCCCGTTTTTGCGCGCTGTGTTTAAATCCGCGCCGAAATAGAATTCTGCTCGCTTCTTAAGCGGACGAGCAATGATAACGAAACAGGTTGCTTTTAAATTTTAAAATTTCAATGCAAGCCGCTTTAAAATTTAAAATTTTAAAAGACCCGCTACCGTCCGCCGCGAGCGGTAATGAAATTTTAACGCCGCGTCTTGCGACGAAATTTTAAAATTTTAGCGCGCCGCGGGGATCGCGCCGTAGAGACAGTGCACCGTAAAATTTCACGTCGTAAAATTTAAAAGCGAAATTCCGCGCCGAAATTTTAATTCCGAATTCCACGTCTGCAGCGCAAAATTCAGAGCTTACTTCAGCCGCGACGCTGTAAATTTACTCGCTAAATTTTACGAAATTTTGCGCGCTTTTAATCCGCAAATTTAATACGCCTTTACGAGCCGTAAATTTTCTAGATATATGACGCCGTCAAAAACGCCGCCTCCATTCGGCGCAGGCCAAGAAATGGCGATTCTTTTTGGCTCTTCGTCGTATTTAGGCTCGCAATAATTCTTGGAGCAGTCTATTTTGAATGCCTCTTTATCGTTGCTATCAAAATCCGTCAGGGTAGAATTTTTAGGAATTTCCAGCGTGTGGATTATGCGATACAGCTCGCCCTCTTTTGTGCGGGCGGACGTTATTTTTATTAGCGTATCTGCGCTGTCGTCCGAAGTCCTATAAACCCCGTCTTGCCCCAAGCCCGCCAGCTCGAATTTTTTCTCCTTGCTATAAAATGCCGAGATTATGGAGCAGCCGCTAAAAAGCAAAGCTGCCGCAAATAACGCAAACGCTCTCATCTTTCCTCCTTAAGCGGGTTAAATTTAGTTTTTAAAACTATGAATAGGAGCCGGTATCTGGCCGCCGCGGGCGATGAAGTCTGCGGATGAGTTTTTATTTACGCTCATCACGGGCGCGCTGCCAAGAAGCCCGCCAAACTCCAGCGTGTCACCCTCTTTGCCTTTTGGGATTATGCGCACGGCGGTCGTTTTTTGATTTATCACGCCGATCGCGGCCTCGTCGGCTATGATCGCGGCGATCGTCTGCTCGGGCGTATCCTGCGGGATCGCGATCATATCGAGCCCCACCGAGCAGATCGCGGTCATCGCTTCGAGCTTTTCTAAATTTAACGAGCCTGCGCGCACCGCGGCGATCATGCCCTCGTCTTCGGAGACGGGGATAAACGCGCCGCTAAGCCCGCCTACTTGGTTGCACGCCATCACTCCGCCCTTTTTGACTGCGTCGTTTAGCAGCGCAAGCGCAGCCGTCGTGCCATGCGTACCAACGCGCTCTAGTCCCATCTCCTCAAGCACGCGCGCGACCGAATCGCCCACGGCGGGAGTCGGAGCTAGCGAGAGATCTACGATGCCAAATTTCACGCCAAGGCGCTCAGACGCCATTTGACCGACGAGCTGTCCAATGCGCGTGATCTTAAACGCAGTTTTTTTAACGGTCTCTGCTACCACGTCAAAGCTTGCTCCGCGCACCTTCTCAAGCGCGCGCTTAACGACGCCTGGGCCCGATACGCCCACGTTTATGACGACTTCAGCCTCGCCCACGCCGTGAAATGCGCCCGCCATAAAAGGGTTATCCTCGACGGCGTTGGCAAACACGACTAGTTTGGCGGCACCAAGATCGGAAAGCCGCGCGGTTTCTTTGATCACGCGCCCCATATCGGCGACCGCGCTCATATTTATGCCCGTTTTGGTCGAGCCGATATTTACCGACGAGCAGACCTTCTGCGTCGCGGCGAGCGCGGCGGGGATGGAGTCGATTAAAATTTTATCGCCCTTTGCGTAGCCCTTTTGCACGAGCGCCGAAAAGCCGCCGATAAAGTCGATACCGACCTTTTGTGCCGCCTTGTCCATCGCTCTAGCAAGCGGCACGTAGTCAGTAGCGTTCGTCGCCGCGCCGATGATGGCGATAGGCGTTACGCAGACGCGCTTATTTACGATCGGGATGCCAAGCTCTGCTGAAATTTCATTGCCGACCTTTACTAGATCGCGCGCTTTGTCGGTAATCTTTGCGTAAATTTTCTCCGCTGCTTTGTCGATATCGGGATCGATGCAGTCAAGCAGGCTGATGCCCATCGTGATCGTGCGGATGTCGAAATTTTGCTCCTCGATCATCGCGATCGTTTCGGTTACGTTTTTGATGTCCATCTGCGCGCCTTAGATGTTGTGCATGGCGTCAAAGATCGCCGAGCTTTGGATGTTGATTTTAACTTTTAGCTTTTCGCCAAGCTCGTTTAGCTCCTCGCGTAGAGCCGTGAAGTCCTGCTTTTCGTCGCTGGAAACCACCGCCATCATCGTAAAAAACTCGTCCAAAACCGTCTGGCTGATGTCGTCTATGTTTAGCCCAAGCTGCGCGAGCTTAGCCGAAACGCCCGCCACAATGCCAACCTTGTCCTTGCCGATCACCGTTACGATCGCTTTCATCGTCGTTCTCCTAAATTTGTAAATTTGCGAGAGTTAAAGCCCAAATTTGATCAAATCGGGCTTTATATTTTAAATTTTACTTCGAGCAAGCGCTCTTGCCGTCCATCACTGGCTGGATAGACGAGTTGTCCGCGCCGCCGTCATTGTTGATATTTTCGATTATCTCCCACAGCCTAGCCGCCGCTTTTTCGTAGCGCTTAGCCGTGACCGAGTTTGGCTCGTAAAAGCTCACCGGCTTGCCGCTATCGCCGCCCACACGAACAGCCGGCTCGATAGGTATCTCGGCTAGCACTTCGGTGCTATAGGCTTTTGCTACCTCTTCGGTCGTGCCTTTGCCGAATATATCATACTCCTTGCCGCTTTCAGGGCAGATAAATCCGCTCATATTTTCTATCACGCCGGCGATTGGGATGTGAAGCTTTTCAAACATATCAAGCGCGCGCTTGCTGTCATCTAGGGCTACAACTTGCGGAGTCGTGACGCACACGCCGGCCGTCACAGGCACGCTTTGAGCTAGAGTTAGCTGTGCGTCGCCCGTTCCCGGAGGCATATCCAGAAACAGCACGTCCAGCTCGCTCCAAAATACGTCTTTTAGTAGCTGCTCGATAGCTTTCATTATCATCGAGCCGCGCCAGATGAGGCTCATGCCTTCTTCCATTAGCACGCCCATACTCATCATCTCGACGCCGTGGGTTAGGATCGGTTTTAGCTTATTGCCGACGACTTGCGGCTGCGTGCCTACTTCGCCCAGCATTCTTGGGATGTTTGGACCGTAGATGTCGGCGTCTAGGATGCCTACTTTTTTGCCTAGTTTTGCCATCGAGATAGCTAAATTTAGCGTCGTTGTGCTCTTGCCCACGCCGCCTTTGCCCGAGCTTACCATTACGAAATTTTTGATCTGCGGAGCGATGTTTTTACCGCTTTGAGTGTTGCTTTTTTCCTCGGGGATTTTTGGTTGGATGATGCTAACAACGCACTCGTTTGAGCCCATCACGCGCTTTATGTCGGTTCGCAGCTCGTTTGCTACGTCGGGATTTGAGCTTACGATCTCGACCTCGATTAAAATTTTCTCGCCGATTTCGACGTTTTTTACGAATCCAAAGCTCACGATATCTTTCTCAAAGCCCGGATATATCACGCCTTTTAGTCTATTTAAGACATCCTCTTTACTTAACATTTTTCTCCTTCATTAGATTTTTTGAAATTTTATACGCGCAAAATTTAGGCCCGCACATCGAGCAAAATTCCGCCTTTTTAAACGACTCTTGCGGCAAGCTCTCATCATGCAGCTCGCGCGCTCTTTGGGGATCAAGGCTTAGCTCAAATTGCCTGTTCCAGTCAAAAGCGTATCTAGCGTCGCTCATTGCGTGATCGCGCTCTATGGCTCCAGCCTTGCCTAGCGCGATATCGGCTGCGTGAGCGGCGATCTTATGCGCTACGATGCCCTCTCTGACGTCGTTTGCGTTAGGTAGGCCTAGGTGCTCTTTAGGCGTCACGTAGCACAGCATCGAGGCTCCGTAAAAGGCCGCCATCGTCCCGCCGATAGCCGAAGTGATGTGATCATACCCTGCACCGATGTCCGTAGGCAGCGGCCCTAGCACGTAAAAAGGCGCGCCGTGGCACAGCTCGCGTTCGATTTTCATATTATACTCTATTTGGTTTAAAGGAATATGACCCGGCCCCTCGATCATAACCTGCACGTTTTTCTCCCATGCGCGTAGCGTTAGCTCGCCTAAAACCCGCAGCTCGCTAAGCTGAGCTTCATCAGTCGCGTCGTATAAGCAGCCGGGACGCAACCCGTCGCCAAGAGATAGCGCGACGTCGTGAGCGGCGCAAATTTCTAAAATGTCGTCAAAGGCCTCGTAAAACGGGTTTTCTTTATGATGGTGCATCATCCAGCTAGCAGTTAGGCTACCGCCGCGGCTAACGATACCCATCTTGCGTTTTGCGACCAGCGGCATAAATTTGAGCAAAAAGCCCGCGTGTATAGTAAAGTAGCTAACGCCCTGGCGCGCCTGTTTTTCGAGCGTTTTTAGGATGTCATCCGCCGTCAAATTTTCGACCTCTTTTATATCGTGGATGATCTGATACATCGGCACGGTGCCTATGGGGACGGTTGAGTTTGCGATTATAGCGCTTCTAATCGCATCCAAATCGCCGCCCGTGCTTAGATCCATGACCGTGTCGGCGCCGTATTTTAGGCAAATTTGCAGTTTTTCAAGCTCGGCGTCTATATCGCTGCTTAGGCTTGAGTTACCGATATTTGCGTTGATTTTGGTTTTGGCTTCCCTGCCGATTGCCATCGGGAGCAAATTTTCGTGATGGATATTAGCTGGGATTATCATCTTGCCTGCGGCGACCTTGCTCCTAACGACCTCGCGATCTAGCATCTCAGCCTGCGCTACGTAGTTCATCTCGGGCGTTATAACGCCTTTTTTAGCGTAGTACATCTGCGTCGGAGTTTTGTCGGCGGAGTCAAATTTGACCCTAAATTCTTTCATGTTTCGCTCCTTAAAATTTTGGTTCTAATCTTACTCAAAAAAGATAAAAACAAGCTTTTAGGATGTATAATATCGTAACACTTCGCCAAAGGAGAAATTTTGCTAGACGTTACGCTGATAATGCTCGGAGCCGGAAGCTCCAGTCGTTTTGAAATGCCCGTTAAAAAGCAGTGGTTGCGCGCCCACGGCGATCCGCTATGGCTCTTTGCGGCTAAAAATTTAAGCTCGCACTACGCTTTTAAAGAGATAATCATCGCCTCAAACGAGGAAAAATATATGAGCAAATTTGCCCCGTCGTATCGCTTCGTAAAAGGCGGTGCTACCCGCCAAGAGAGCCTAAAAAACGCGCTTAAACTCGTCCAAAGCGAATTTGTTTTAGTTAGCGACATCGCTCGTCCGATGATTAGCGCGGAGCTTTTTTCTCGCATAATAGGCGGCATCCAAAACGCCGACTGCGTCGTGCCTGCGCTAAAAGTGCCCGATACCGTTTATCTAGGCTCCCAGGCCGTCGATAGAGAGCAGATCAAGCTCATCCAAACTCCTCAGCTCTCGCGCACGGCGATGCTAAAAGGCGCGCTTGAATCAGGTCAAATTTACACCGACGATAGCTCGGCGATAGCGGCTGCGGGCGGTAAAATTTGGTACGTACAGGGCGATGAAAACGCTAGAAAAATCACATTTAAAGACGACCTTTCTAAAATTTGCGGCCTTGGTGCGCCGTCAAGTGAAATTTACGTGGGAAACGGCTTTGACGTGCATGCCTTTGAAGAAGAGAAAAAAGAGGGAAGTTTCGTAACAATCGGCGGCGAGAAAATTCCTTTCGAGCGAAATTTAAAGGCTCACTCCGACGGCGACGTAGCTATCCACGCGCTCATAGACGCCATACTTGGAGCAGCTGGACTTGGCGATATAGGCGAGCATTTCCCAGATACGGACGATAAATTTAAGGGGGCAGACTCTGCTATGTTACTAAAAGAAGCATATAGGCTCGTTCAAAGCGTCGGATTTGAGCTTATAAACGCCGATGTCACCGTCATCGCCGAGAGGCCAAAGCTTAGTAAATTTAAATCAGCGATGGAAATAAACATCGCAAATGCGCTAAGTTTAACCCCGAGCCGCATAAACGTAAAGGCCACGACGACCGAAAAGCTGGGCTTTACGGGGCGAGGCGAGGGCATAGCTGCCACGGCGTCAGCGAGTCTAAAAATTTACGACTGGACGCAAAAATAAAACGACGAAAGTAAAAAAATGAGAGTTTTGATAATAGAAAACGAAATCTACCTAGCCCAAAGCATCGCCTCGAAGCTGGAAAATCTAGGCTATGAGTGCGAGATCGCAAGAAGCGCGGCGGAGGCGATGAAAAGCGAGCCTGGGCAGAGGGTAAAGGAGGGCGGCAAGGACGTGCACTTTGACGTGGTGCTGCTCTCTAGCGCGTTTGCGGGCGACGAGACGCTAAAAATCATACAAAAATTTAAAGACTCCGTCGTCATCCTGCTTATCACTTATATCAGCAACGACACCGTCTCGATCCCGCTAAAAGCTGGTGCAAGCGATTACATACAAAAGCCGTTTATGATCGAGGAGCTGGTGCGAAAGATCAAGCATTTTGAGGAGTTTAGGCGGCTGCAAACATTTATAAAAACCTATCAGGACTACTTAAACTATCATTTTAAGGCGGTTTCGGCGCTAAATTTCGACTTTAAGCGCATAAAGTTGCCGCTTCTCATAAAGTGTAATAAAATGATAAACGCCGATAACTTTGTTTTTGAGTACGCAAAGGCGCTAAATTTGAGCTTTAAGTACGTGCCGCTTGAGCCTGGTATCGACGTAGAGGCAATAGCCGCGGCAAATCCGCGCACGCTTTTGTATTTTTCAAATTTTCAAATTTTACGCCAAGAGACCAAAAATCAAATCGTCTCTCTCGCGGCCAAACGCAAGCTCATCGCAAGCTCGACCAATCTGAACGAAGAGACGCCGATGGAGACGCTAAACATCACAAGCGACGAGAAAAATTTCCAAATCGACGAAATTTTGACGATCGACGACTACATCAAGCACATCATCGTAAACTATCAGGACAAATACCCCGACACCGAGCTTAGCAAAAAGCTAGGGATCTCGCGCAAATCGCTTTGGGAAAAGAGGAAAAAATATGACGTCGTCAAGAAAAAATAACGCCGTTTGGATAAACGACGAGGCCTTCGGCGCGCTTGATCTCATAGAAAATCAAATTTTTAGCAAATTTAACCGTCTGATGAACGAAAAAGAGGCGAACGAGATCTATGAGACGGGCTTTTTGGCCGGCGAGCCGATGCCATATACTTTTGTCTTTGCGCCGCACGGCAAGCGCAATCAAGAAACGATAAAAAACGCCGCAAAAGGCGATCATATCGAGCTTATCAACGGCGGCAAGGTCGTGGGGTATATCGAGGTCGGCGAGGTTTTTAAATTTAACGCCGAAAAAAGCTCGCAAAATATCTTTCGCGCTAATGAAGCCGCGCCCGCACAGCAAAGCCAAAGCGGCGAACTAGCCGTAAGTGGCGAGATAAAAATCTACGACGATAAGCTAGCCGAGGTAAGAAAGCTGATCGAAGAGGTCAAAAGGGAGCAAAATGTCCGAAAAATCTCGGCGATCATGCTAACCGCGGAGCCATTTAATCGCGCGCACGAGCGCCTGATCAGGATGACGATAGACAGCTCCGATCTGGTGCTTTTGTTTTTACTAAAAAGCCACGGCGCGGACGAGATGATGAGCTTTTCTCTCAAAAAAAGCGTGCTGGAATACTTCATCCAAAACTACGTCCCCAAAAACCGCCTGATCATCGTGCCTTTTGAGAACTCAAATCTCTTTAGTTCGCACCTAAATCCGACGCTCGAGTGTATCGCGGCGCATAGGCTGGGCGCCCATAAGCTCATAGTCGGGCAAAATCACGCCGGTATCGGGATGTTTTACGATCACAACGTCGCTCACACGGTGCTAGAACGCTATAAAAACGATCTAAATTTAGATATCGTCGTGCTGCCAGAGCTCGTATACTGCGACGAGTGCAAGACACTAGTTAGCACCAAGACCTGCCCGCACGGCCAGCATCACCATATCAAATACCACGCCCAGACGCTAAAAACGCTGCTGCTAGCGGGTATCTTGCCGCCTGCGATCCTCATGCGGCGCGACATCTCGGCGATGATACTGAGCGAGCTTTTCCCGAACCGATTTGAAAATATCCAAAAGCTTTGCGACGATCTTTTCCCTAGCAACGGACTGCTCGAAAAGCAGACGGAGAGGGAGTTTTACGAAAATTTGATGAAGCTTTATCAGACGACGTCGCTGACTTAAATTTGCTTTCGGCTTTTGCTGCGTCGAAATATCGTTGAAGCTGGGTTATTGCTATATGCATGCGTTGTTTGTTTGACACTTTTTGCCTATTTGGCACAGACGTATGGTTCTTTTCTATTATAGCTCGTTTTGTGGGGAGTGTGCTTTGCAGCTTTGTCGCGCTTGCAGTTGCTGCCCAAGAGCCACAAATTTGCAGTGCGAAGCAGGGGAAGAGTTAAATTTAGCTTGGGAAACTTTGCGTTTTATCGCCGCTAAAATTTACTGAGTGACTACTTTGCATTAGCGTTGCGAGCTTATCGTTTTTGCGGTATCTTATCTTTGCTTTTGTGTTCAAATTTGCAAATTTTACTTGCCAAGACCCGTACCGCAAAAACTCTAAAATTTGGCACTTGGTATTTATGGCGCGAGGCGTTACGTTACTGCAGCTTGTTTGGTACAAGGCATAGTGCTCGGCTTTGGCGTCAAATTTAACGTTTTTAGGTATACGTCTTAACGAGTGATATGCTTGCTATCAAAATTTGAGAACCAAAAAAGCCTGGGTAAAATTTGCGGTTTTAGTTCAAATTTAGCGGCCCATGCGTCCAAATTTGAAAATATCCGAAATCCGCGAAAATTTGACGTCCGAATTTTGAAATTTGCGCGTTAAATTTGCTAAAATCGCACTAAAAATCGGCGAGTAAAAATGCGCCGATTATGATTTAAATTTGATTTCAAGGAAAAATATGCAAAGGTTATTTTTAACGTTTTTTGGCGCAGGTCTTAGCCCTAAGGCTCCCGGTACGGTGGGCTCTATTGCGGGTGCGGTAGCGGCGTACGAATTTTTGATATTTTTGCCCGCTTCCACGCTGTTTTTGGTTTCGATTTGCCTTTTTTTATATAGCATTAAGATTATCGACGACTATGAGGCAAAAACTGGCATACACGATCACGGCAGCATCGTGATAGATGAGGTTGCTGGCGTTTGGCTGGCGATTTCTATCAGCGGCGCTACGGCGGTGCAGTTTGCGCTCTCGGTCCTGTTTTTTAGAGCGTTTGATATCTGGAAACCTTCCGTGATCGGCCGCATCGACAAAAACGTAAAAGGCGGGCTGGGCGTGATGGGCGATGATATGGTTGCGGGACTTTTTGCAGGTCTTCTTAGCGCTATTTGTTATGAGGCTGTTGCAAAAATCGGACTTGACTACGAGTGGATTAAATTTGAGTTGCCGTTTGTAAAGTAGTTTTATCTGGCGATTTTTGGATGATTGTTTTAAGGTAAAATCTAAATTGCTTGACATTAATTCTTGTAGTTTTTGTGAGCTTTATTGGCGACAGATTTTTGATTATCTAAATTTCAAATTCATGTGTAGTGATAGATGATAAATGAAAAAAGAGGTTGTTAAGTTTTTATTTTTTTGCTTTCGCCGTACCTTTTTGTTCGTAAACATCTATCTCTCTTGCGTATTCAGGATTTTTCTTTTTTAGTTCGTTAGTCATAAAAGCTATTAGTTTGGCGTCGGCATTTTTATGTGAAGCTATAGCTAGAATAAAATTTAAATACTCTTTTGCATCCTCGGGCGCTACGCCGTCTTTCTTGGGCGGTAACCTAAAATTTGAAGAAAATGTCCTCAAAATAGAAAATAACTTATTTTTGCTAGTGCCTGGATCGTTTGCTACGGCGAGTAAATCATCTAGTGTGATGCCTCGATTGGCGGCTTCTTTTGCCGCATTGTTGGCTGCGATTTTGTCGCTACCTAGCTTAACCGCCATAAAAATAAGGGAAGCGACGAGCATCAAAAGAATCGTCGCTAGAATTATTACTATAGTAGTTTGATTCATTATAGTTTCACCGTTTTATCTGGTTTTCTAAAATACGCCAAAACAGCTATCAAGACCATCAAAAGTGCGCCCACCCACACAAAAGTCGGCACCGGTATCGGCTCGCCAGCAGCATACGAGTGCATACCGCTTAGGTAGAAGTTTACGCCAAAATAGGTCATTATGATCGACCAATAAGCAAACATCGAAGTTACGGCAAATGCGTACTGGCTGTTTAGCTTAGGAATAAATCTGATGTGTAAAACCGCCGCGTAAACGAGAATAGAAACCAGCGCCCACGTCTCCTTACTATCCCAGCCCCAGTAGCGACCCCAGCTCTCGTTCGCCCAGACGCCGCCCAGGAAGTTTCCCATCGTAAGCAGGCTAAGGCCTAGTATCATCGCCATCTCGTTTATGCGCGTGGCTTCTAGGATATTTCGCGAAATTTCCTTATGCTCTTTACCGCCTTGCATAGCAAAAAGTACGAGCGTAAACATACCCAGCAGCGAGCAAAGTCCCAAAAATCCGTAACTAGCCGTGATAACCGAGACGTGGATAGTTAGCCAGTAGCTCTGAAGCACAGGCACTAGAGTGGTGATCTGCGGATCCATCCAACTAAGGTGCGCGACAAATAGCGTAATGCCCGCTAAAATCGAGGTTAGAGCCATAGCTATCGGACTTTGGCGTGAGAACACTAGACCTGATAAGCTAAGCGCCCAAGCTATATAGATCATCGATTCGTAGGCATTGCTCCACGGCGCGTGCTCGGCGATATACCAGCGTATACCGATGCCAAAGGTATGCAGCAAAAACGCCAAGATATTTACGCCGTAAACGATACCAAATAGCCATTTGATATTTAGTTTAGGCCTTGCCATCTTAGCAAACACGAAGCATAAAAGCCCAAATCCTGCCAAAAGATATATCGGCGTTAGCGACTCGAAAATTTTATACTCGTTAAAAAACAGCTCCATCTCGATGCGTTTTTCGCCCGGGATGACCGCTTTACCGTGTTCTTGCTGATAGGTTTTGATCTCGGCTAGAGCTTGATTCGCTCGGCGCCAGTTGTTGTTTTCGGTAGCTTCGGCAACGCTAGTAAAATAGCCTCTTAGCATCCTGCCGATCGGCTCACTTTCGTTTTTAGGAAGATACATCATAGCTGAAGCCGGCGCGTACCACGTATTATTCGGGTCGTCTATTCTTGGAAACATCGTAAAGACTTCGCCGACAAATACCATATAAAGTATATTTAGACGCTCGTCTACTTTTTGTAAGTCTTTATCGAACGTACCGCGTTCGCCAGGTGTTTTGCGGTTTGCTGCTTCAGCAAATTTGGCTAGTTTGTAGATGCTTTTGCCGTCTTTTTCATTTGTAAAAAAGTCGTTAAAGCTTGCGTATTTGGCCTTTTCGTCTATACCGATTAGTTTTTTTAGTTCTTTATTTCCGACGTAGATTATCGGCACGTTGCGCCAATACGGAGCATTTACCATAATCGAAAGTATGGCTTGGTTTGCGTTTAGGCCGTCTAATGTATCGCCGCGATGGATTTTGTTTAAAATTTCTCTAGCAACGGTATCAAAAGGCTTCATCCTGCCATCGGCGCTTTGGATGATTAGCGTAGAGAGTTCTTTTGCATGGTTTGCGTCGATATTTCTAGCGTTATCGGCCGCGTATGTTTTGCTTGGGGCAAATGCCGCAAAACATGCTATTAGGGCAAAGCTCGCGACTTTTTTAACGGCGTCTTCGTTTATCATTTTAGCT
>ERZ773035.2085-NODE-2085-length-13397-cov-6.255509_pt1 | contig 13397 bp, 24 predicted proteins | sample MGYA00511487_ERZ773035 | MGnify/ENA primary metagenome ERZ773035 (study PRJEB29015, sample SAMEA2737985) | human oral metagenome | biome: human oral; feature: human-associated habitat; material: dental | place: China | collected 2024 ...
ATATTATACTAAACGCGTTTTTATAGTTAAGGGTTTTAGCCCGGGTATTGCATGCACTTTTTGAGATAACTAACTGTGAATCACCTACTTGCGAGCAGTACTTTTTTCGAGAAAAATCGGTCCTTATTTAGACTGATTCTACGTTAGTTTCTGCCTTATCCTGACCTAAAAAATCACTTATAGGTATACAACCAATGTATCTCTTATCCTCAGCATATGTACTGAAGGATACAATTGCAACAAAGCAATCCAATGTAATTTCAAGATTCATGTCGTAAGATGATCCTCCAAAATCATCTTTGCAGTAGTCACTGTAATAGAAGGAATTTCCTCCTAACAATTTACGATCTATGTTTGTAGAATAAGACACTCTAATTTTTCCAAAGAAAGTCCTTCTAAAAATAAGTGTCCCAATTGAGTCAACGAACTTGCTTCCTTTTACTCCCCTCATATTTAGGTAGAAGTCTACGAGTCCTTTTACAACATCTCCTTCACTTACATCTATAGATGTAAGAAGGTCGTTCCTTTCGTCTTTGTTATCTCCTGCTGTAGTAAGCAGGACATTAAAGTATCTATTCTTCATAACCTCCTATTTTTAATAATATATGCCAATAGTATTTTTCCTCTCCAATTATCGTCGAGTAATATAAAATCCCACTTTTGGATATCTCCACTGAAATCCCATCACGGCACTTGTGTTCAGAAATAGGATCTCCATATGGAGAATCACTATAGTAACCATTAGTAATTTTATAGCGTTCCCCAACGTAAGGTGAATATATTATATTATTCGGTTTTCGAAGAGTCGTCTTCGGTATGTAAGTCCTAAATTCATTCTGATCCCAATCTGCTCCAATTAATTTTTTCGTATCATAGTGATCTACCAGATTAGCTATGGCATCCCCATATTCTACATCTATGGACGCGACTTTCATTTTCTTTACATTTCCATCATAATGTGGAAGTAAAACTAAGTTAAGAAACATTCTATTTTCTATAATCTATTTTCTCAATTCTTTTTCTGGACAGTCTTTCCAATATCCCTTCCCATCTCCATCAAAAGTCCACTCATCCTGAACTTCTCTAAGCCTGTATGGAGGGTCTTCCTCGTAATACATAGATTTCCTAGTAACTGCACGAAATCTTCTATTACACAGCCTCTTATCCTTCTTCTGACTCTTCCTAACGACTGCGAATGTTGTTATGGGAGTCCTCTTTCTAGATCTACTCATTACTTGTACATCTCTTTTGTTCCAAGTTTATCCGGATAGTAGTCCCTACCTATTTCATCAATAAAGTAGGATTTCCTAACTGACTCATTTAGGTCGATTGGTGGGTCCCTATCTTGATTAAGTCTCTCTTTCGTTATTGCACGGAACCTTTTGTTGCAGATTCTCTTTTCTCCCTTCATCCCATTTCGAGGAATCTTATCTGGGAAAATAGGCGTACGTCTCTTTGACCTGCTCATTTTAATAATGACTTCAATATAAAAGTAGAGAATGTGGCGTATAATGATCCCTCGGAGAATGGGTACGACCAGTGAGCTCTATCGTACCTATCTTTATTGTATATAAATCTATAAGTCATTAGTATCTCTCCAACTTCCCCAGTTACCTTCAGAATGCATACCTTATAAAGTTTGACTATTTCTCCGTTACACTCTATCTCCTTCCAGTTCGGTAGAATCTCTAAGTCTTGTTCATAGTTTATACTAATAAATTCGTTTGAATATCTCTTCTTTAGGTAATCATATGGTAGAACATAGATCCCACTCAACTTAGGCTTTACAATTCCACAGTTGAATTTTACCTCCACTCTTCCCCTTCTGAGGACATTTCCAATCTTTACTAGAAGAACTTTTGTCTCTCTGATTGATTTTACGTACTTATTTCTTTCTTTCAAAAGACTGGAATGAATTAAATTCTCACGATCTTTATCAATACGAAGTCTATCTATGATTTCCTTTATATTGTCAGCCGTTTTTATTAGGTATTCAAACCTATCTGAGAATCGATCGCTCTCCATTAGGATTTTATACTCCCTAGTCCCCTCGGTATACTTTACGTGATCTGAGATCTTATTGACTAACTTACCTAACTTTCTAATTTCGTAGAAGACTCTATATTCAGTGGTTCCACTTATACCTTTAAATCCAACATCTCCATAGGAAATAAGTCTACTCAAGTGTGATAGTATATCTTCGTCATAATTAATCCACCCCAGATTATCAAAGACAAACTTATATAACTTGATCATCTTATGCTCCAATCCAAAGGTATATCTATCAGTCCTATTTATACTTATTCCAAGCATTTTCTCTCCTAACTTTCTATACTTATGGAGCTTGTGATAGAATATCTTCATGTCTCTTATTTCTTCCATAACCACTATAACTTTAAATTCTCTTCTCTAATACTAATAAGAATATCATTAACCATCTTTCTATCTACCTTATTCGGAAGGCTAGAGTTATCGAACTCCTCCTTAAGTTTCTCAAGGTCTTCCTCCGATTTTTCGATGATGTCTTCCAAGCAAACCTTTCCATACCTAATATCTAACAGTTCCTGAACGTTAGGTCTTTTTACGCTGATAGTTCTGTCCCTCACGATTTCAAAAGCTGTATCGATAAGACGTCTACAATGCATCAGGTTCTTTCCATCAATCTTTTGACCGTGCCCTTCTACATCTACATATCTCTGAGTATTCCTTTCCTTCAACCATGTCTGGTAGCTCACATAGTCCTTACAGTGTTTTGAATACTCTTTACTATTGAAATATAAAAGAGAGATCGGTTCCAATCCCTTCTGGATATTTGGGGACACTCTGATCATGTCTTCACTAAAGATTCCACCAGTGTACCTTCCAACATCATATAAGTAATAGCAATCAGTCATGTGATCGACCTTACTCAGTGCATGATGACTCTGATTAACTTTTGGAGACTTAATGTAGTCTGAGTATTTAACTGACCCATTATTTTCTCCTGTAGGCATCCAACAGAACTCCGAGGGAGACTTTCTAACAATCATCTCATTCTCCCAATTCATCTTCTTGTTGAGACCTTTGGCCTTTTGGATCTGAGCGTGTGCATATCCAGCAAATGAGTTGTAGCACTTCTTTGTAAGAAAATGCTGTCGAAGAGCTCTTAGAGTATTGTATTCGTCGCTAGTTTCTAGGATGCAGTCTTCAGGTGAATATAGAAGCTCCAACATAGTCGGATTAGCTGAGCATAGTAGATTTAGGTATCTTCCTAGTTCATAATATGTTTCATCCTTATTCGGACAAATTTGTTCTATTGGATCTAATCCCAACACGCAGTTCTTATTCGCAAGGAAAATTCCTTTGTAGTCGGTGTCGGAGTTGGGACCATTGGTCCCATAACTCCTACTTCCAACAACCGCTTTAAAAAGCAGCTTATGATCTTCAATTGTATTCATATTCATCTTCGTTATCGTCTCCAGTTTCAAAGTCCCAATGTATTTCACACATATCTTCCCAAATTATAACTCTAAAATATCTTTTACATTTACTGGTTCGGAGTCCACCTCCATAACCTCATATTCAGATTCTTCATCGACACAGTCATATATCCTGAAGCAGAAGTATCCGGTTTCTCCCCCTTTGTGCAGATTAAATTCACAGGACATTGCATCAGGAATATTCCCAGAATGATCTCTAGTTAGATCTTCTGATTCTCCTATCTCTTCATCTAAGATGAGATGTGGCTTGGTGAAAATTGATAATGACGAACTTATCCCACAGTCATCATTCATTTTGTATTTATTGCATATCTCTGTGAGATCTTTCACTCCTTTCTTAATATTGTCAGTTATTGTAACTACTCCAATTAGATCAAGAAAGAGATCGTCATTAAATTTTACCTTAATTTCCTTGTTCATAATATTTTATAATGTATAGGATACCTCAAAAATTCTAGACTTTAAATCATATTTACATGATCCTTCATAAACCTCATCATCTGGGACTAATAGTCTTTTAATAATGTTTTTATTAACATATTTTTTCTTGTATTTTCTAATAGTACCTAGGATATATTCAGGTAGAAGATAGTTCTTTTCTCCTTCATAGATATTATAATTATCCCCTTCTACTACTGATAATGAAAACTTTAATCTATCATAAAACATGTCTGTACATAAAAGACTAGTGTTTACTCCTAGCTCAGATAGGTCATTGATTAGACTCTTTATTACGTATGACCATAACAATTTTTTCTTCTCATCAAGAAAATAAAGTTCACGAACAATATAGTATTCTAACAAATATTCTATGTCTATTTTATCAGTTACTATTCTTATAGGTTTTGAAAACTCATTATACTGGAAAGTTAGGGTAAACCATTTCCAAAATCTATTAACGTAGCATATGTGGTCATACTTTATCTCCTTTTCTTCTCCACCACCGTAGTGAATTAGTTCAGAGTTTTTTATGACTAGGGAGTCGTTACCTACTAGACTAGTGATTGGCTTGGGGGATTCTATCCACTCGATTTCTTGTTGGCTTAGTTTGACTTTCCCAGTTAGATTATTTCCTAAATAGAATTTTAGCTCTTTTGTTTCCATCATAGTTAGAGTTTAAATCTCTCGGTTATTATATAACTAGGATCATCCCAATCATTGATAAAGTCACAGCGTACAACAAATTCGTCGTTACCCACATACATTAATCTCGATCCTATCGGTCTCATTCTTTCCGTAGGGACATGCTCAGGGACAAATACTTTGGTTACGTCTAATCCTAGTAGTAGATCATTGCCATCATCGTCAAATTTTTCCCAAGATTTTTCAGATACTTCTTTGAGATAACTTATCTTATCAATGTCTTCTTTTGTGAGGGATAGGATCCAACTAAATACTGCACATGACGACTCGTTCTCATCTGTAAAAAGGTTGTACTTATTATTCTTTTCCATATTAATTATATATTAAAAATCAATTTTAAATTCCTCTGTGACTAATATTCCATACTCTCTATATAGAGTGCTGATGTCACAATTTACAATAAATTTCCCATTACCTACATATATTAGCTTCGACTCGTTCAACTCTAATCCACCATAAGTATCCCTATTTTCTGGTTTGAATGAATTAGTTACGTCTAGGTACAATCTAAGTCTGTTATATGTACCAAATCTCTTATCTGATTCCTCAGTTATTTCTCTTATGTACTTGGCTTTTTCTACATCTTCTTCTGTTAGGACTAGTTCCCAATTACAATTGTCTATTTCAGTACTGTCCTCTACATTTAATAAATATCTCTTAGTCTTATTTTCTTTCTCACTCATAATCATACTCATAAATATGTAACTCAAACCAACCACAATTAAGATTGTATTCACAATCTACTTTGATATTGTCTTCCCCAAATTCCTTCCTAAGTACATCTCCATAAAATCTCTTGATCTTACGGCATACTTTACTCGGTAGATTATTGTAAACTAATTCTCCACTTATCAAAAATACGGCACTGTCGTCATCAAGTCCCCATGCAACAAGGTTTGCACCTATTCCACATACTGATCGAAGGTATGGTAGATTATTTCTAACTACTTCCGAATATTCATCGATCGAATTGTCCATGAACTATTATTTAGGGCCCTTTATAATAATTATATCATATGAACGGTCATTACCATTTCCTATGCACTTTACGTCCAATACTCTCCCATCGAATCTCTTGTCGAATAGATTTTTGAAGAAAGTTACGATCTCGTATTCTATGCAGCTGTCTAGGTAGTATTTTCCTGGGCTATGTTCACTACCTAATGTGACTATAAATTCCTCATCTTTATCCTCCCAACCTCTAATCGATAGTTTCCCGATTCCATAAATACCTTCGAAGTTTACGAGATTCTTAGCTATAAGATTCAAACATTCATCATTTATTCCTGACATCATACTATATCCTCTAGATTATTAAATACCTTTCCTTTCCAAATAAATTTCTTAGAGACCATATCGGTTTCTCCTAGTCTTACATATACTTCATATTTTTCTGACTCTTTATTGAAACGGACTCTAGCTTCATCTACCTCTATAGTCTTTATTCCGCATGATTTTATCCCAAGGAAATCGTCTTTTATATCTAGGTATCCATCCTTATCTCCGGACCTTAAATAATCCTCGAGATTGATACTAATTATAAATGCCCCAGTTGATAGTAAGTTATTCATAGAATTTATCTCTAGAAACACTACTACGGGTTCATCAGATTCTTCCTCTGTTGGAAGAAGTTTGGTTCTTGTAATTGAACCTATGGTATAGTCATAATTATAATCTTCCATTTTATTCAAAATACTTTAGTAAGGATTCTAATTCACTAACTTGTATTGGTTCACTCGTTACTTCGTTGCATTCTACAATCATCCCTAGTTTTGTAGATAGAAACTTTACCTCTCTTAAATTTCTTTTATCATAACATCCATTTGACCACACAAACGGACTAGTCTTTATGTTTACATGTTTTTCTTTATTTACCGATGGAGGATAACAAAACAGTTCATAATTATTTATATTGAGCTCCTCTCCATCTATTTTCCCATCCTTAACATATATCTTGTCCATCGTATTTCTCCAAAAAATTACTCTCCTGTCACTCGTATCACGTGATCCTGTTGAGATATTAGTTTGGAGGCCCTTCTGTAAATCTGGAGTGGTAGTGTGCTTAGTGTCCCCTAACATTCGGACAACGTCGCATTTAGTCAGATTTAGAGATACAGAATTTTTTCCGTTATTTAGCTTAGAGTATACAGTCTTTCTATTACATTCCATATCTACATAGTTAATTATCACCTTACTTTGTGAATGAACTCTATTAAGAATTTTCCCTTCCCCATTTTATAGATATATCTGGTACTTACCCCCAGATTTATATCTCCATAGCTAAATGACAAATATTTACTAGCTACTTTAGAAATATCTGAGCATATCAGGAAAACACTACCAACTTCAAATTTATAATTCAATTCTACGATATCAAGTAGGAATCCTCCATTTCCCTCGTTTAGAAGTTTTGTAGTTATCCCATAATTAGTTTCCAATAATTTTTGAGCTATCTTAATAACCTCATCGATATAACTTCTATCCTCCGAATTGATAAAGGATATATCTATTAAATTTGATAAAAATTTTATTGATTTTCCTGGGGTAGAGTATTCAAATTGGAATATTACCCAACCATCAGAATATACTGGGGTACATGTATGTTTAAACGAAGTTGTTTCGTCTCTGGTGGGTATTGGATAGTATGATAGATTTGATGACACGATTTTAATCGGATCCGGTTCCTTTGGGTCAATAGGAACTTTCAGGTAAACCTCCCCAAATACACCGTCTCCGAAATCAAACTTTAGACTATTTACAGAAGTTCTAAGTACTTTATTTTTAAGATCTTCTATACTAATCTTTGCTAAGATACTAGGTCTGGCTAGAGAAACTGAATAAATAGAACGAGGTAGGTAAATATCCAGTTTTATCGTATTATTCTCCAGAACTATTGGAGTAGCATATACAGACTGGGAGAATTTTCCATAGTCATCAATATGCCTAATTTCCAATCTTGGAGAGTCTTCTATTTCTCCTCCATACTCATTGATATATTTCAGTTCGATAGGTTCAAGTCTAGCGTAGGTATATTTACTCTCCGCTTCCTCTATTATTCTTTTTGTATCCTCTTCTTCTAATATGAAAGTGTATATTGATCTGATGGGATCTTCTATCGGGCTGTTTGCTATTAATATAGTCTTTATCATTTTACTAAACTATAAATCAAATCAAATCTTACAGATATATTCATCCATTTCCAAATCCCTCAAGTGATTTTCTGATCTCATAGATATGAGCTTTGATCTCCCATTTTAAAAGATTTTGTGAGATAGAATCATATTCTTTTGATTCCCCAAGTATTTTCTTAATTTCATTGAAATTTCTTCTTATGATCTTCTTAGCTTCCTGATAATCTCTAATCGAGTCATCCTCTAATTCAGCATATTTACTGAAATCAATATCAAAAGACTCTGTAAAAATACAGCTTTGACCTCCATACTGATCCAACAGATCTATAGATACCTGAAACTTGTTTCTTCCTATATACTCCAATCTAGATTCGATTATCTCTACGTTATATTCACTACCCTCGATTTTTTGAAATAAAGAGTCAGTTACGTCGAAAGAAAATCTTAATCCACTAAATTCTCCAAATTTTCCATTACTTTCATCTGTTACCTTCCTAAGATGGTTGATCTTTTCTATATCGCTCTCCGTCAGAGTTAGTTCCCATAGAGAAGGGCAGTTCTCTAATGTGCTATCTAATGTCTTCAATAAATATCTTTCATTCATAATGTGTTCAATTCGTTTGAAATTATCTCTTTCCAACTTTCATTATTATCCAATCTTATTCCGGAACTAAGTCCCATGAAATCTTCTAACACAAAGAAAACCTTACTACATCGAACTACAACCTTCACCTCTCCGATTTCAATCTTTTCTTCTCGAATAGACTCCGGAATTATAAGGTCTCTACAAACATTTCCTCTAGATTTAGGAAATACCTCATCAATGTCTGGATAATCTGGAGGCATCATCTTCGTAAAGGCATATACACTAAGATTGAATTTTTTAAAGCTGAATTCTATAGATATAGAAGTGTCATTCAGATCCTTACTTATTTCAACTACTTTACTTATCTTTGATAAGATTTTTCTATTAATATCGACTGAAACTATAAATCCTAAATGATAACTGTCGAGTCTTCCAAGTTTGAAAAATATTTTTAACTTATCCTCCATAAAAATATATACTAGTCAAATTTCAAATTCCTCGGTTTTTATAGTCTCTCCATCCCAACAAGAGGTAAAGTTACAGATAACTACAAACTTATTATTTCCAACATATAGTAATTGAGAGTTATCTATTTCGAACGGCGTTGTATAATATCTCTTGTTCTCAGGAATGAATTTATTAGTTACATTTAAGAATAGGTCTAGATTGTTAGAATTTCCAAATCTTTTTATGGACTTTTCAGAAATCTCCTTTAGATACTTGATCTTTTCTAGGTCCTCATCTCTTAGTGTTAACTCCCAACGGCAGTTACGACGGTAGTCATCCTCATCTATTTTTAGAATGTACTTCCTACCTTGATCCTGTACTAATTTACTAATATACAATTCAAATCTATCCTTGTTATAGTCATAGTTACAATCTACGTAGACCTCTTCTCTAAAGTCCCTCTTAAATATGGAGGCATAAAATTCTTTGATTCCCAAACTCATTTTATTAGGAAGAATTGTCCTTTCAAATTCACTCTCAATAAAGACTTTTATCCAATCCCCGTCACACTCGTATACGCTAATTACTTTATTCATATCATACAATTTTTGTATGGCGAAGAGATTCTTATTTACTATATCTAAACATTCGGTGCAAAAGGCATTCATATGTGTATATGTTAGGTTGTTATACAATAAATTAATGTGCTTAATTTTATAATTAAAAAAAATATTGGGAGGGAATATTCCCTCCCATTTTATTAGTTACTGTAATAATCCCAATATATTTTTCTTAGATAGTGACTTTACATCATATCCTTTTACAAGACCCTTGTCTCCACCATTATCCAAATACGACTTTAGTGCCTTGTATGCATCATCGAATTTATCTGATTTGATGTAGTACTTGAACTCTACCTCTTCAAGATCTTCCTCGTCGTCTTCCTTCTGTACAAAAGTACTTCCATTTGCATAATAGAAGAACTTTCCCTCTGAATTTGGGAGGATAAGTGCCCCTTTTTGCAATTTAGTGGACGTGATGTTCTCAGGATCTACAAGTCCTTCAATTTTCCCCATTGCGACTGATTCTGGTGTTTCGGTATTCTTGTGGATAACTAAATAATTCTCGTTCTTCTCTTTCTCTTTTCCGTTGTCACTTACTCTAAGTACACGTGCAGTTACTAAGGATAATTTCATAATTATATATTTTATTGGTTTGGTTTGGTTATTCGTTAATGAGTTCAGTTAGTTCATCTATACAGAAGGATTCGGTACGATAAGCGCACTTATTCTCGGTGTCAAGAAACCTGAAGAAAGACATGTATGTAGATGGATCAAGAACTAGTTCAATTTCTTTCGGATTTACGTTCATCTTTACATACTTCTTCGTGTATTTATCTATTTTTCCACTATCAAAGTCCTCTTCCTTGTTATAACTATCCACACTGTTCAAGTTTACGAAATTCTTCTCGAATAATCCACCGATCAACTTGTCCTTGTAGATTAGCTCATTGCTGCTTGGGATCCCAAAGAATGAGCAATTAACTCCTTCCATCGAGAAAGATACGCTCTTCGTAATTACATTCCCATTATCTGACTTGTGAAAGAAATCATTTAGATTACAACAATCCTGGTTTAGAAGGTCTACCATTCCCCTGAGAATGTTTGAATTCCTAAATACAAACATCTTACATTCAACGACTCCAGCACAATAATTTGTACACTCATCTCCACATGCCATTAGATCACGAGCTCTAATAGCAAAAATTCCTGTATTTTCTTTTACAATTCTCATATTCTCTAATTTATCATACTAAAGCATTATCGATTACTTTGAGAGATGTTTCTCCGCAAAGATATACTTTCTTCTCTTCTCCGCCACACTTTTCAATTATGTATGGGAAATTTCCAGGATAATCGAGGAAGACTCTTCCTTTATCGGTAATATCGTCCTCAAAAATCATATTACCATTACAATCGAAAGTATTTGTAGATCTGCATATTTTTGACATGAATATCTCGATTTCATTTCCGCTAGAGTCTACTATATACGAGAAACTTCTTCCTCTCCTTAGGGACCCTTCTACCCATACCCTTCCTCCATAGCAGAGGGCTTTGTACAGTGGATTCGAGTCAAACAGTTCGAATACTCCGGAAATCGTAATCTCATTATTTGACTCCATATCCTTCTCATCATCACTTACTTCTGCATAAACGAACGTGTCAGGCCTGTTCATACGAAACTTTAATACTTTAGTAACATATCTGTTAGGTATTACGTTAGTTAACATAGAGTAGTCTACTAGGCTATTATTAAATATAGCCTCTTCTTCGGTTGATAGTTTGATAAAAGACGGACTAACTCTATCTCTTAGGGGATCAATATCCTTATGTCTCATCCTTACTATGTCTGAAATTGAATGTAGAGGGAATGAAGTTGATGAAGACAACCTAGACTCTTTTAGCTGTACCCTTATTTCACTTAGATATTTTAGAAATTCGTAAGTATGTCTTACTACAATAATCTCTCCTCCCATCCTCTCAGGACTACCTGTAGTCCCCAAGAATAAATAATCAGTTCTATAGTTTACTAATTCCATATTTTATTTATTTATATCCGTTATATTCGTCTTCTCCTTTACAACTCTCATAATCAATCACCTCTAAAGACATACCTATTTCTGCAAGCATTTTTTGCATTAAAAAGAGTTCGTACTCAAACCTATCGAAATGTATGTGAACAATACCATCTGGAGTATCTATATCAAAATCCTCATTGATAGGAGATTCTTCCATAAAGTCCTTATCTTCTAATTGTTTATAAATACATATCCGTTTTTGTAAGTGTAGTCTGAAATGAAGAGGTCATTTGCAAATTTTTCGTAATCTATATAATACGAGATATCGTCTGGAATGTCTCCTCTTTCATTTAGGACTTCTTCTGCAAAATCTTCCTCTTTACGATATTCTCCTATGAAGTCCTCCCTAAATCTCTCAACTGCTCTTTGTGCATCATAATTCCGAATGTCGATATTATTAATATCTATCCAAGTCCAAAATGCACGGGCTTCGTCTCTAGAATCCAAACTGGATACCTCATATATATAGTCAAATAAGTTTCCTTCCAGAAAATCTCTTCCTATCATTCCCTCTGGGATTTCATGCCAGTCAGTATATATGAGTGATCTGTTCTTTTCTTCATCCTCGTCTGGACCTTCCTCATAGAAGAGGTCTTCACAGTGACTTTCAAGCTCATTAAGCGATAGAAAGTTGGACAAATGTAGCCACTTTCCTTCTATTTCACGAGATTCCCTATCTACAGTGTTTACTAACACTTCTGCAACTGAAATATCAATATCAATATGATTCATAAATAATAATTAAACTAGTGATTTACAAACTCCATACTTATTTATCGTGAATATTTTTACGAACTATTAAGTCACATCTACAAGTATCAGACAGCATAGTCATCTTTCCATCCTCTTCTATTACATATGCGGATTTCCAATATCCATAGCATCGAACCTCTCTATTCGGTTGCAGAATGTCTCCAATGAAAATCTTTCTTCCATTTTTATCTATAAATCCAGAATACCCACAGCAGGTACCATATACAATCTTGACTTCATTTCCGAAGAAATCTGTTATATGTCCGAATCCCTGTCCTACCGTAAAGTCGTCCCCTAACCTAATAGATCCCTCTACCCACTCTCCAGTAAATACATCTTTGGCCTTTACAATTGGATTCCTCTCGAGGAGATCGAATACTTCCTCCATGACTATTTCATAGTCGGACTTTACGATAGTTCTATCTCCGATCCTCTCCAAATACTTGAATGAATGCCTTCCAGTATCAAATCGAATTAGTTTTAGGGAATCAGAATTTGTAAGTTCGTTTGTTATTCTTTCTGAGAAATCCTTCCTTTCATCTCCAGACATCTTTACAAATGCTGGTCCAACACTTCTGTGTAGATCGTTTTCTCCCTTATCCAATACACTTATTCTATATCCTCCCATAGACATTGAGAACTCGATTGCATGGAAAAAGTGGAGGTCGAAGAACTGATAGTCTATCTTTCTTAGGTAATCTTCAAAGTAAGGGGTGATTTCTGCTACGATCATCTTGGACTCATTAGCTGCTGGTCCAAGATACATATAATTAGTCCTGTAATTTACTATTTCCATTTTTTAATTTATCTTCTAGTAGTTCTATGAGACGGTCTAACTTAAATTCATCAGAAATCAAAGGTTCGATATTGAGGTCCTCATATCCGAAACAAAGACTGCCCTTTTCCATATCATATTCAACAGATACTCTATAGTTGGAAGGTCTTTTACTTATTAATCTAACTTTAGATCTCTCTCTCTCTTCCGGCAACAAAATAATTTTTCCTGATATAACATAGTTACTATTTGAACTTGTGAACGTACCAACCTCCTACAGAGGCGAGGCTTCCTGCTTCAATGAGAACAGCACAACAGCTCCGAGGAACTTTTGTGGCTTACACTCTCTCCACAGGCGTAGATTCCCGTGCGACCCACGGTATTTTATGTGTTACGCTAGGCAGATATTCGCCTAGCTTCTTCTCGTATATTGATAGCTGCATTC
>ERZ773035.2087-NODE-2087-length-13394-cov-3.523652_pt1 | contig 13394 bp, 11 predicted proteins | sample MGYA00511487_ERZ773035 | MGnify/ENA primary metagenome ERZ773035 (study PRJEB29015, sample SAMEA2737985) | human oral metagenome | biome: human oral; feature: human-associated habitat; material: dental | place: China | collected 2024 ...
GTAGCCAATAACCAGCCGCATCCTGTGATGGCAATACTTTCCTGAATGGTTAACTTTTCCTTCTTACTTTCACCGCTCGAAAAAAACAGAGTCGATATGCCGAAACATATAACCATAGAAAAAACAAACGCAGAAGTCGCCCCGTCTCGATGAATAAGGGAAGACACCAGGGGAATAGCGAGAACACACGTTTCAGCCAAGGCTATATGTCCGAGAAACTGCCCGACAATTCTGAAGTTCATACTTCCTCCGATGATTAGTGAGATTACCAGCCCTGACGCCTATGCCAAAAAGACGGCAAGAATAAGACGAGAACGCTGAATGATTCCAGTCGGCCCATGAGCATGGATATGGATACGACAACCTTACTGAACGGCGGTAAAGCCGAATAGGTACATGTAGCCCCGAAGAGGCCGAAAGACGGTCCGCAACTGCCCATGGTCGAAATACTGACTCCTAAGGCCTCGAATACCGGAACCCCGTCCCAAACCAGCAATACGGTCCACAACAGGTCCAGCATAGCATAGACAAAGAAAAATCTTACGACACGAAACAATACTTCCTCCGAGTATTCACTGCCGTTAGAACTGACCGCTATTACTTCGCGAGGATATATTTTTTGACGCAATAAGGCACGAGCCGTTTTAAATAACAACATCAATCGAGTAACTTTCAGTCCCCCGGCCGTCGAGCCTGCACAGCCGCCTAAAAACATGAGAAAGATTAGAATATATTTGGAAAAGGTCGGCCATGTATCAAAATCATACGATACAAACCCGGTCGAAGATGATATGGATACGGACTGAAAAAATGCTTCCCGCAATGCATATCCGTAAGTCCACCCTTGTGTCAAAATCAGATTGCCGGCCATTAACATAGTGGTTACCAGTACGACTAAGCAGTAAATGCGAAACTCCGTATCCTTAAAAATACATTCTATCCCTTTCCGCCATGCCGCCACATACATACCGAAGTTAGCGCTGGATATAATCATGAAAAAAGCCAATACGCCTTCAATAAGAGGACTGTCAAAATGGGCTACACTATTGTTATACGGGGAAAACCCGCCGGTAGCAATAGTGGAAAAGGCATGGTCCGCGGCGATCAAAAAATCCAGGCCGCACGCATAAAGAACCAAGGTACAGATAATTGTAAAAACTACATAAACCGTAAAAAGAGCCTTTGCCATTTCTTTGACTTGCGGTAAAAACCGTGAATCCGTAGGTCCCGTGCTTTCGGCATTGAACATACGTACGGCACCTCTGCCGAAACGAGGAAACAGTGCGATAAAAATAACGATAATTCCCAAACCTCCGAACCAGTGTGTCAAAGACCGCCATAAAATAAGGCTCTGCGGTAAGGCCTCTATGTCATCAATAACCGTAGCCCCCGTACCGGAAAAGCCTGAAATAGTCTCCACAATACCGTCCAAAACGGATAAGTAGCCGCCTGCCGCATAAGGAATCATACCCAGAAAGCTTATTAAAACCCACCCCAAAGTGGTAACGGCTATACCTTCTCGGACCGTCAGTGTATCCTTCACCCTGTGTCCCCCGATTACAAGAAGTACTCCCGTGCCTGCCGACCATGCTATGGCCCACAAAAATGCGGAAATATTTTCTTCGTTGTACAACACGGCTACAGCCAAAGGAATACATAATGCCATGGCACAAGCAACGGCCAATTTACCCAATAAGTAGGCCGTAATTCTAAGATTCATACAAAAAGCTCCTACCAACGATGCTTAAAAAAGTGTATCGTCGTCTGTACGACTAACAAAAAGGCAACGACTTCAACGCGCCCCCAAATCATAAGTATGCAATAATAGGCCTTGGCCCAAACGGGCAAAGAACCTACATCACCCAAGTCGAATAAGGCCGCCGTCGCCCCCGTCCCCGTCAACCCTGCCCCTGCCAACCCAAGTGCCTCTAAAGGAGATAGCCCGGCAGGTGCCAAAATTAAAATAGACAGAAAAAACAACCCGATAAAAAGGAAAAATACATTTAATACACGATTAATGACGGGCAAAGATACGAATACCCCGTTGGCTTTAACACTGATAACCATCTGGGGATGCAAGGTTCGCAGCAATTCTTGAGACGACATTTTAAACAAAATCAGAAAACGAATAATTTTCATTCCCCCCGTAACCGATCCGACACATCCGCCTACAAAGGTGAGAATAAAAAGAAGTAATTTATCAAAGTCGGGAAATAATGCCAAATTAGCACCTGTAAATCCCGTTGTCGTCAAAAAGGATAACACATAAAATACGGATAAACGCAGACTTTCATTCCATTCAAATCCGGCTCGATCATGAACATTCATACTGAGTAGCAAGGTAGCACCGAGAAGCACTGCCAAAAACACTCGGATTTCCGTATTACGCCATAACGGTCGTAAAGTTCTCTCCGATGTCACTCTGTATAACAATAAAAAATTGCATCCTGCTAAGAACATTGAGAAAACACAGGCCCAAACAACGGTGCGGTTTCCTAAGTGTTCAACTGTCGTACCGCCTGTAGAAACAGTCGTCAAAGCCTGTAATACGGCGGTGTGTAAAGGTAATCCCGCCATAATAAAGGCCGTGATCGACAACAATGTAATGACGACAAAGGTAACCGATACGGGTTTTAAGTACGAATTCATACGCCGAATACCGGGTGTAAAAGCAAAGGGATTATCATCGGACAGGCCGATACTGAAAACCTTACTAATCTGAGGCATAACGGTTACGAACAGATTAATAAAGATAAAAGCACCCATCCATTCTAAAAGAATATGCCAGTCCTTAAAAATCCCCGCTTCTTCATGACTTAAAAGAAAGAGACCGTTTGTCGTAACTGCCGAAACGCTGTCCAAGATGCCATCAACTACGGAAAGCCTATGACTTATTATAAAAGGCAAGGCTCCCAAGAGAGCTAAAACTACCCAAGAGCCGGTAAGTAATACGGCTCCTTCACTAAGTCTCATTTGCTGTCGACGTGCTTTCCCCGGCCCGTAACACAGGCAAGAACCAATACCGGCAAGTGCCAGAGTGGGCAAAAAACACACGGTCACGCCGGTTTCCGAATATAGAGACAAGGCCGTAATAAGAAGCGCACCTACCGTAAAAAACGCCAAGATACGGCTTAAGCCGTAAAATATAAATGCACCTTTCATTTCCTATGCCTTTCCTGCAAAATATTTCATTACCTTATTGGCAAATTCCATGCGAATAAAGAGTATCGCTCTGTCACCGGCTTGTAGTGATGATTGTCCGGTCGGTACGAAGGCTTCATCATCACGAACAAAAGCACAAATCAGACATTCTTTCGGCAATTGCAAATCCATCAGTTTTTTATTCTCTACATACGACCCTTTCTGAACGATAACTTCCATTGCTTCCGCTTTAGCTCCTTCTAAAAGAGCGACGGAAACGACACCGCCTCGACGAGCAAAAGCTAAAATTTCGCCGGCGGCTAATAGACGTGAGGATAGTACGATATCAACGCCGACCTTTTTCATTAACTCCACATATTCAATGCGGGCAACGCGCACAACGGTTCTGGCTGCACCTAAATGCTTAGCTAAGAGGGCCAACATCAAATTCAGTTTATCATCAGCCGTAAGACAAATAACGACATCCGCTTCTCCCACGCCTTCCTGGGTAAGTAGATCAATATCCGTTCCGTCTCCGCGAACGACAATGCCTTCTTCAATCCGTTCCGCTACCATACGACTACGTTCGGCATCTTTTTCGATGACCTTTACTTGAATACCCTGTTTATCCAACATGCTAGCCAAGGTTCGTCCCGTCCGACCGGCACCGATAATCATAACTCGTTCGGGAGCTTTGATACCCGTTCCGGCGAAATGCTTACTGAACTTTTCTATTTCTCCGGACGCACCGACAAAGAAGGCGTTGTCATTCGGTAAAAGATAGTCATCACCGTGGGGAATGATCATTCGGTTATTTCTGAAAATAAGCCCTGCCAAAACATCTTGAGGTAATCGCAAATCTTTCAAAGGAATATCGGCCAACTGAGATCCGGGCTGAATCTTCGTTTCGAAAATCCGCACCTTACCTTGGGCAAAATCTTCTACGTTTAAAGCTGCCGGCATCATCAAAATACGATTGATTTCACGAGCCGTGATATATTCAGGGTTAATCATTAAATCAATATTAAAATTTTCTTTTAAATAAACTTGGGATGCAGAAAGGAAATCCAAATCTCTAATGCGTGCGGCCGTATAAGAGATTCCGTGTTTTTTTGCCAAAATACAGGAAATCATATTCGTTTCGTCACTACCCGTCGCCGCCACGAGAATATCGGCTCCGTAAATATCGGGATCGTTCATGGTTACGGGACTGGCACCGTTCGCCGGAACAGTCAACACATCCAATGTGTTTTTCACGACTTTCAGACGATCTTCATCATGATCGACTACGACTACATCCATTTGTTCATTTGATAATAACTCGGCGATGCTGTATCCCAGCTTACCCGCTCCGACAACAACTATACGCACCCTGTTACCTCCTACGTATACGCATATACTTACTTGATTACTGACTTGTTAAAGCTATCATACTCTCATTACAAACCTATGGCTATATATAAATCATCAAATTTTACATATCATCCCGATATATAAAAGGTGCCGTCCGTCTGATAATCTCTCCGGCAGGACATGAAGACGCATGATCATGAATGATTCCGCAAGCCTGCAAATGAGAATACACGGTTACGGGTCCCAAAAATACGAAGCCCCTTTTTTTCAAATCGGCAGCAACAGCCGTCGACAATTCATTGGCTGCCGGTACTCCCAATTTTTCATGACTCTTATAGACATATACCTTTCCCTTCGTATAGCTCCATAAATAATCGCTGAAGGACCCGAATTCCCGGCGTATTTTTTTTAAGGCCCGGGCGTTTTGAAAAACCGCCTTAATCTTGCTCCTTTGACGAATAATCCCTTCACAGGTCATAATCTTATCCGTTTCTTCCGGACCGCAATCAGCCAGAACCTCATAATTAAAGTTCGCATACGCCGCTTTCAAGGTTTCCCTCTTTTGTAAAATCGTATTCCAGCTCAGACCGCTTTGCATAAGTTCCAATACAAGATACTCGAACTGTACGGTGTCGTCATAAACGGGAACACCCCACTCACAGTCATGATATAACTTCATTTTTTCATTAACATTTGCCCAATCACAAATTCCCACATCTTCACCCCCTTTCAAGACATATGTACATCATAAACCGTACTTACAAGAACGTAAAGGGCATGTGTTCTATACGACACATGCCCTTAGACTTTTATAAAATTTGTACCCCTTTAACTGCCGTTTCACCGCGACTTAAACTGATTTGTCCCGTTCTGGCAATTTCTAATATCGTGTACTCATCCAACATCTGTAACAGCGCTTCCACGTGTTCTTCCGTTCCCGTTAAACGCAGCATAAGGCTATTCTTTCCTACATCGACAATCTTGGCGTGAAAGAGTTCAGCTAAATTGCTCAAATCCATCCGTTCTTTAGCCGTTGTATAGAGAACCTTAATCATAGCTAATTCATAGCTTACAAAGGGATTATCATCAAGCGTAACCACCTTAATAACATCAATAAGCTTGGCCAATTGAAAGACGGCCTGATCCAATTCCCACCGATCCTCTACGGTTACCACTATATTGATTCGCGTTACGTCCGCATCTTCCGTATAGCCCGCGTTAATATATTCTATATTAATGGCGCGACGACTCAAAAGGCCCGCTACATGGGTCAATACGCCGGGCTTATTATCTACAAGCAGTGCCAGATGTTGTCTCATGGTCGTCATCACCTCCTATGATCATTTCATCCAATTTCTTCCCGCCCGGAACCATGGGGTATACATTTTCATCAGGCGGAATATCCACTTCTATAAAAGCCGGACCGTCGACGGCAAAGAAAGCATCCAACACTTCTTCCAAATCGCCAGGGTCATGTACGGCAAAAGCCTTAACACCCATAGCTGTAGCCACTGCCGGCATATCGGCATGATTTCCCAAGACGGATGCGGCATAATTCTTTTCATAAAACATTCGTTGCCACTGATTTACCATACCCAAGACGCCGTTACGCAAAACGACAATCTTTACAGGAATATGATAATTAGCCAACGTTTCCAGTTCTTGGCAATTCATGCGAATACTTCCGTCTCCGGAAAAGAGGACCACTTGATTTGAAGGGCAACCTAATTGTGCTCCCATAGCGGCAGGCAAGCCGTACCCCATAGTACCTAACCCGCCTGAAGTCAGAAAATGTCTGGACTGTGTAACATCATAAAACTGTGCCGCCCACATTTGGTGCTGTCCCACATCGGTAGCAATAATAGCCGAATCTCCTACACGTTTACGCACTTCCTGCATCAATTTACGCGGAGAGACATAATTCTTTATATCTCTGGAGTAACAAGGATAGGCCCGATCCGTTTCCTTTACTTCTTGTCGCCATACAGCATATTGTTCCGCCAATCGATCCCCTGTCGATTGAATTTTTTTGGCTAAAAGAGCCAAAGACCAACGCAAATCGCCGTTAACACTCACATGAGAATGGACAATTTTATTGATTTCCACGCGATCAATATCAAAGTGTATGATTTTAGCTCTTGCTGCAAAGGTGTTGGCATTACCGGTTACACGGTCATCAAATCGAGTTCCTATAGCCAAAAGCAAATCACACCCTACAATAGCTCGGTTGGCTGCCACCGTACCGTGCATTCCCGCCATTCCTAAATGGTAGTCATACGTATCCGGTATAGCCCCTTTCCCCATTAAGGTCGTCACAACGGGAATTTGCAATTTTTCAACTACATCTTGCAAAACTTGTGCCGTATCGGACGAAACAATACCTCCGCCTGTAAGTAAGACGGGACGTCGGGACTCACACAGTGCTTGTACGGCTTCATCAATATCCGATTCATTGCCTTCATAATGGCCCGTATACCCTCGTAATTGAACAGTTTCAGGATATTCATAATCGAATTCGTCATCAAACACATCCTTAGCTACATCGACGAGAACGGGACCGGGTCTACCGCTACGAGCGATAAAAAAGGCTTCTTTTAAAACACGCGGCAACTCGTGTACGTTCTTTACCAAATAGTTGTGTTTCGTAATGGGCGTGGTAATCCCCGATATATCCGCTTCCTGAAAAGAATCGCGACCAATCAAATGAGTTGCCACCTGACCGCTGATTACAACCAGTGGTACCGAATCCATATAAGCCGTAGCAATACCGGTTACCATGTTACATACACCGGGCCCTGACGTGGCAAAACAAACTCCGACCTTACCGGTAGCTCTCGCATAGCCGTCCGCCCCGTGCACGGCTCCCTGTTCATGTCCCGTCAGAACATTCGGAAATTTGTCTTTATATACTTCGTTATATAATGTGAGCACCGTTCCGCCGGGATAGCCGAAGATAACTTCAACGCCTTCTTTTTTCAGCGACTCGATGACCGCTTTCGCACCGTTCATCAACATTTACCGAATCCCCTCCTTTATCCGGATTTATGATTCTTTTTATCTGTTTGCAACCAGGGCATCATATCTCTTAATTTAGCACCGACTTTTTCCAATTCGTGTTCTCCATGCAACCGACGCATAGCCAAAAATTGGGCTCTGCCGCCGCCGTTGTTTTCAAGTAACCAACTCTTTGCAAACGTGCCGTCCTGAATATCGTTTAAAACCGACTTCATAGCTTTCTTGGATTCGTCAGTAACTACGCGTTTACCCGACATATAGTCACCGTATTCAGCCGTATCACTGATAGATTTACGCATTTTCGCCATACCGCCTTCATACATTAAATCGACGATTAACTTCATTTCGTGAAAACATTCAAAATAAGCGATTTCCGGTTGATAGCCTGCTTCTACAAGCGTTTCAAAACCGTTAGTAATCAACTGACAAATACCGCCGCACAAGACGGCCTGCTCCCCGAACAGATCCGTTTCCGTTTCTTCTCTAAACGTCGTTTCGATAACGCCCGCACGTGTACCGCCTATCCCCCAGGCATAAGCTAAGGCCAAATCGAAACAATGTCCCGTAGCGTCCTGGCCTACGGCAAATACATCGGGGACACCGCCGCCTTCAACATATGTACGACGTACCAGATGACCCGGTCCTTTCGGAGCTACAAGAAAAACATCAACACCTTCGGGAGCCATGATTTGATTGAAGTGCACATTAAATCCGTGTGCAAAAGCAAGGGCACTGCCGTTCTTCAAATTAGGTTCGATTTCACTCTTATATACAGCTGCCTGTTTTTCATCAGGAATAAGAACCATTGTTACATCCGCTTCCGCAACAGCTTCGGAAACGGTCTTAACCGTAAGTCCGGCCTTACGTGCCGCATCAGCGGATTTGCTGCCTTCATATAGGCCTACTACTACGTCTACACCCGATTCTTTCAAATTCAGTGCATGCGCATGGCCCTGACTTCCATAGCCTATGACGGCTACCTTTTTTTCTTTGAGTAAGTTGCAATCCACATCTTTGTCATAAAATACCTTTGCCATTTAAGTTTCCCCCTGTTAAATTAAAATAATAAGGATAAAAAAATAGTCCGTCCCCTAAAGGGACGGACTGTATCCGCGTTACCACCCTGATTCCCGACTGTTTACAAGACGGGCACTCTACAACGTACTAACATACGCGTTTCCTGTAACGTAGAAATAACGTCGATACTTAATAAATTCGGTATCGCTCTTCAAGGAGGATTTTCATTTCTTCGTTGTCGTCGACTCGCACCGACCGTCGACTCTCTGTAGACACGGAGAAGAAACTACTCGTTCCCGTCATCAGATTTATGTATTTGCATGAAGTATGAACGTATTATACATAAAAGTAATTTTGCCTGTCAAGTAATTATTTTTTACCTGTCCGTATCGGTTTTATGCCACTTTTCGTCGTGCTATAATACTTGATATAGTTAGTTTTTATGCGAAAGGAGCGAATTATGACTCAACAAACGCAATCTCTCTTTAACCTTATCGAGCAAGGGGTCTCACCCTTTCACGTCGTCAATATCTGCAAGGAACGCTTAACAAAATCCGGCTTTATTGAACTGAATCCGACTGAAAAAATCCGACTGAAAAATGGAACCTTGAATGCCATAAAAAATATTTTATTTCTTATTATGATTCGACCTTAATTGCCTTTACTGTCGGCACCGATCCGTTGAACAGTTTACGTCTGGCAGCGGCACATACCGACTTTCCGTGCCTAAAAATCAAACCGAATCCTGATGTAAGAAAGCCCCCTTACGGATTGTTAAATATAGAAGCTTACGGTGGCCTAATCAGACACGCGTGGTTGGACCGACCTTTATCCGTTGCCGGCAAGGTCATTACTAAGGGACATACGGTATTTTCTCCCCAAATTCATCTCGTCAATTTTGAAAAAGCCGTAGCGGTCATCCCCGAACCGGCTATTCATATGAACCGGACTGTCAACGAAAGTGCATCCTTCAACATCCAAACGAATATGTTACCCCTTCTGACACTTTTAGATAAAGACACGACAGACGACTTTTTCCTTTCTGCTTTAGGTAATATCTGCCATATTGAAAAGGACGAAATATTAGCTTACGATCTTAACTTATATCCTCTCATACAACCTACTTATATGGGCCTAAATAATGAATTTATAGGCTCTCCCCGTTTAGATAATCTGACCTCCGTCGATGCTTGCGTAAAAGCCTTGGAAACGTCTCATCCTCAAGGTCTTTCTATGATTTGCCTCTTTGATAACGAAGAGGTGGGAAGTAGAACCAAGCAAGGGGCGGCATCATTTATCATTCCCGACTTACTGAGGAGAATTTATGTCGACTTGGGCTATAGCGAAGACACGTATACCCGTCAATGTGCTTCCGCCTTTCTTCTGTCCGTCGACGTAGCACATGCCTACCATCCCAATTACGAAGAAAAAAACGACATAACGAACTATCCCGTTTTAAACGGCGGCGTCGTCATTAAACGAGCTTCCGACCAATCCTATGCGGGTGATGCGGAAGCCGTCGCCGTTATAACCGCCTTGGCTGAAGAAGCAAAAATTCCCGTTCAGACCTTTGTCAATCGTGCCGATCAACGTGGCGGTACAACCTTGGGTTCCCTTTTATCGGCCAATTTACCCGTCCGCACACTGGATATAGGAATTCCGTTACTTTCCATGCACTCTACCTTCGAAACGGCAGGATCCGCCGACCAGTCGCATTTAATTTCGCTATTGCAAGCTTATTTAAACAAAATCATATAATCTCTACCTCCTAAAATATATTTATCCATATATAAAAGCCCCGATTATGAAAGCATAATGCCGCCAAAAGATACCTATGCTATTTATAAACCACTACATCCTTCCTTTATGAATCATATAATTTTGGCATTTATTATTTCCTTGAATAATTTGCAAAATTAAACTATACTCTTAGTGTATATTATATTTCTAGAGAGGCGGTGGTTTTACCCGATCTTATTTTAAACGATTTATGATTTCTTGTATGGGAGATGTTATTGTGGAGGCAACAAAAGAAAAGAAACAATTTACCGACTATTTTACTGATTTCGCACGAAAATGGGTTCCTGATTCTTACGTTATCGCACTAGTATTAACTATAGTTGCTTTTATTATGGCTCTATTTCTAACAGAATCCGGACCTTTTGATATTGTTATTGCCTGGGGCAAAGGATTTTGGACACTCCTTGCATTCGCAATGCAAATGTCTTTAATTGTTATAACCGGCTATGCACTAGCTACAACTCCGATTTGCACCCGTCTAATTTCATCAGTTTGCAACAAGCCTAACTCTGCTACGGGATTTTATATCTATGCCGTTATTCTTTCAGCCATCGGCTTTTATCTGAACTGGGGATTCGGCTTAGTCTTCGCAGCACTCATTTCAAAAAATTTAGCTACACAAGCATTGAAAAAAGGGATTAAAATAGATTACCGATATCTTTGCGGTGCTTCTTGGACTACCTTTTATATTTGGCACATGGGACTATCAGGATCAGCTCCGTTACTAGTCGCAACAGCAGACCATTTTATGGTTAAAGAAATAGGTGTTATTCCTATTTCTCAAACAATTTTCCACCCTTATAATCTTATTTTAACGGCCGTATCCGTCATAGCCATCATCCTTTTATTCGGCTTCATATTACCTCCGAAAGATGAAGACAAAATGATCTCTATCGACGACTGGAATGAAGATTTAGTCGTTAAAGAAACTCCTTCAGTAAAAGATTCTATCGTTATTAAAACGCCTAGTGATTTTGTTACTTATACACCTTGGTGCTCCTATTTGGTAGGGATCATGTTCGTCGTATATTTATATTACCATTTCTTTGTTTTAGGCAAATCACTGGATATTAATGTTCTAAATTTTATGTTCCTGACGCTTATTATTCTTCTTTACGGCACACCGGCCGCAATGTTAAAAGCGGTAAAGGCTTCTACTTCAGCTGCATGGGGAGTTATTTTACAGTTTCCTTTCTACGCTGGGATTTATGGCATCATGAAATTTACAGGATTAGTTGATTCAATCTCATCATGGGTTATTGCATTCAGTACTGAATCAACCTTTCCTGCAATTGCTGCTATACTCACAGGCTTCATAAGCTATTTTATTCCTTCTGGCGGTAGTAAATGGGTTATTGAAGCCCCCTTCCTAATTCCTGCAGGACAAGCCTTAGGAATTCCGGATGCGCAAACAGTTATTGCTTATGTATTTGGTGGAGACTTAACAGCATTAGTCCAACCCTTCTTCGCTGTTCCGTTTATGGCAGTCTGCGGGTTAGAATTCAAAGACTTTGTAGGATATACTTTCGTCGCTTTTATAGTTCTTGGGATTATTATGGTACTTGGCCTTACTTTTATCCCGTTTGCCATTTAACACGATATATAAATATTGATAATTTTCTAACTTCATTTTAAAGGAGACGTATCATGAAGCAGTTAAAGGATATTAAAACGATTTGTAATCTCGGTTGCGGTACGATGGGATTTGGTACGGCTATTGCTTTCGCGCAAAATGGATATAATGTAAATATGTATGGCCGTAAAGATGCCAGCATTGAACGGGCTACCAAAAATATTAACTTTACATTAAATGTTATGGTAGAAAATAACCTTCTTACAGAAGTCGGCGCTAAGGAGGTCTTATCCCGTATTCATGGTGTCACAACGTTAAAAGACGCAGCTCACAATGCTGACTTTGTCATTGAATCTGTCGCTGAAGAGTTATCTATTAAACAATCTGTCTATAAAGAAATGGAAGAATATTTAGGTGAAGACGTAATCTTTGCTACGGATTCATCCGGTCTTAGCCCCACAGCAGTAGCCGCTGCCTTAAAACATCCGGAACGTTTTGTTGTCGCTCACTTTTGGAATCCGCCTCACTTAATTCCCTTGGTTGAAGTCGTCCCCGGCGAAAAAACATCCCAAGAAGTCGTGGATATTACGTGGTCATTAATGGAAAAAATTGGCAAAAAACCTGTTTCACTTTTGAAAGAAGCACCCGGTTTTGTCGGCAACCGCCTACAGTTTGCTCTCTTACGAGAAGCTCTTCATTGCGTACAAGAAGGCATTGCTACAGCCGAAGCTGTCGATACAATTTGTAAATACAGCATCGGACGCCGTCTTTCTGTCACCGGCCCTTTGGAAACAGCAGATTTAGGTGGTCTAGACATTTTCTATAACATATCCGCTTATTTGAATGCCGATTTAGCTGATGATAAAGAAGGATCTGCAATTATGAAAAAATGTGTAGATGAAGGAAACCTCGGTGCAAAAACAGGAACCGGGCTCTATCAGTGGAAGCCGGAAGATTTAACAGCAATCAAGAAACGGCGTGAAGAAATTCTTATTGAATGGCTCCAAAAGGATAAGCAAGGAGAAGAGTTCTAGTGTACATTGGGTATAATCATATCTTATTATAGAAAGAATATCCAATTGATAAGATATAGCCTTTAATTTTGAACCAATATCATATACATTTTATTCGATTCATAATGGCGATAAAGCTAGATATCTAATAGCTTTATCGCTATTTTTTGTCGGTTGCTTAGGTTATTTAAAAAGTTTTAGATATTTGCTGTATCAATGACAAGTTATAAACGGTACATACTTTAAGTACGCCTTTGTAATTTAGAGCTCATTACCTGTAATATATGCTCCCTTACTTATAACCATTTGTCGATCATATATCCCCTGTCTACTAGTTGTTAAGCGTATACATACTTAGCAATATAATAGAATAGGTATTGATTTAATTTATAAATAATAAGAAGTAATCAAAAAAAGAAATAAAACGCTTATTGTTACAAATGGAACGTGGTATACTATGAATATAAAGAATTTATCTTGTG
>ERZ773035.2091-NODE-2091-length-13376-cov-16.519631_pt1 | contig 13376 bp, 12 predicted proteins | sample MGYA00511487_ERZ773035 | MGnify/ENA primary metagenome ERZ773035 (study PRJEB29015, sample SAMEA2737985) | human oral metagenome | biome: human oral; feature: human-associated habitat; material: dental | place: China | collected 2024 ...
AAGAAAAACAAGGCAAAAATGTAACTAGTTTTTACCTTGTTTTTTCTATATAATGAGAGTGAATAAATACATAATCAAGTTAAGAGGTATAATAATGTTAAAATTTCCAAAGGATTTTGTCTGGGGTTCCTCTACTTCTGGACCACAGACAGAAGGTCGTGTATCTGGTGACGGAAAGGGAGACAATCTCTGGGATTATTGGTTCCAAGTAGAGCCAAATCGCTACTACAATGGAATTGGACCTGACAAAACATCGACTTTTTACGAAAACTGGGAAAAGGATATTGAGCTTCTGGTAGAGACAGGTCATACAGCCTTTCGCACTTCTATCCAGTGGTCTCGTATTTTCCCGCAAGGTCGTGGAGAAGTCAATCTTCAAGGTGTGGCTTTCTACCGTCAGGTATTTGAAGCGATTAAGGCTAAGGGGATCCATCTCTTAGTTAATCTCTACCACTTTGACCTTCCTTTTGCCCTTCAAGAAGACGGGGATGGTTGGGAAAATAAGGCAACCATCAAGATCTACGAAGACTATGCTCGTTTCTGTTTTGAGACCTACGGTGACTTGGTGGACCAATGGATTACCTTCAATGAGCCTATCGTTCCTGTTGAGTTTGGTTATTTTTATGATGCCCATTATCCTCACAAGGTAGATGCCAAGGCTGCGGTTCAGGTAGCCTATCACACACAACTGGCTAGTAGTCTTGCGGTGAAGGCCTGTCATGAGATTTTACCTGATTCCAAGATTGGGATTGTCCTCAACCTGACGCCAGCCTATCCACGTAGCCAGCATCCAGCGGATGTCAAGGCTGCTCGCATTGCCGACCTCTTTCAAGCTCAATCTTTCCTAGATCCATCTGTTTTGGGAGCTTATCCAGAAGAATTAGTGGAAATTTTAGCTGAGCATGATTTACTACCAGATTCTACAGCAGAAGAGTTGGAGCTCATTCGTCAGCATACAGTGGACTTTCTTGGAGTCAACTACTACCAGCCTCTGCGCGTCATGGCTCCTCGTTTTGCTAAACATCCAGATAGTCCCCTCTTACCTGAACATTTTTATGAGCCTTACGTCATGCCAGGTCGTAAGATCAATCCCCACCGCGGTTGGGAAATCTACGAGCAAGGGATTTATGATATTGCCCAAAATATCAAAGAAAATTATGGTAATATTGAGTGGATGTTGACAGAGAATGGCATGGGTGTTGAAGGTGAAGATAAATTCCGTGAGAATGGCATGATTCAAGACGACTATCGTATCGACTTTGTCAAAGGGCATCTGCGTGAACTCCATCGTGCTATTGAAAACGGTGCTAACTGTAAAGGTTACTTAATCTGGACCTTTATCGACTGCTGGTCATGGCTCAACAGCTATAAAAACCGCTATGGTCTGGTTGAGCTTGACTTGGAAACACAAGAACGTCGCCTGAAGAAATCAGGCCACTGGTTCAAAGAGCTTAGCGACAATAATGGATTTTAAAAAGAGATTCTGACCGATTATCTTAATTGGTCAGAGTTTTCTTTTATTCGTTAATTTTTTCGATGCTTCCCCATCGAAAATAAGTTTTCAGCTATAAAAAGAATAGAAATAGGAAGGCAAAGAATATTTTGACTAGAAACCTGCCACATTTTTGGTATAATATTACTTATTCACATTTTATTTTGATTATGAAAGTGTTGGTGTTTGATGTCTCGTTCGGTCGACTTGCTTAAGAAGCGCTACTTAGAAAATATAAAAGAGACCCCAGATTTATTTGTTGGGGTTGAGCTGGAGTATCCTGTTGTAAATTTAGAGGGCAAGGCTACGGATATTGAGGTTGTTAAGGAACTCTTTCGATATTTACCATCAGTTCTGGGTTTTACTATCGAAAAAGTGGATGACTTTGGGAATCCAATTCAGTTACTTGATCCAGTTAGTCAGGATACTATTTTATTTGAAGTTTCCTATACTACGATTGAGTTTGCATTTGGTAAGGCTGAAACGATTCAAGAGGTCGAAAATCGTTTCAACAATTATATGGATGTAATTCAGAAAAAATTAGCTGAATCAAATTATGCTATTGTTGGTTGTGGTATTCATCCCAACTGGGAGAAGAATGAAAATCAACCGGTTGCTTATGCACGCTATCAGATGTTGATGGCTTATTTGAACTTAAGTAGAAGTAAGACTAATGTGGATTTACACGATTATCCACAATATGGTGCTTTTATCTGTGGCAGTCAAGTTCAATTAGATGTTTCAAAGTCCAACTATCTGCGTGTTATCAATGCTTTTACCCAAATTGAAGCAGTTAAGGCTTATTTATTTGCAAACTCTGAGTTTTCAGGGGCGGATTGGGATACTAAAATTTCAAGGGATATTTTTTGGGAAGAGTCTATGCACGGGATTTATCCTGAAAATGTAGGCGTCAATGCCAGACTCTTTAAAGATGAGGATGATTTTTTTGATTATCTGGATCACTCTGCAATCTTTACTGCGGAACGTGATGGACAGACCTATTACTTTAATCCTATTCAGGCTAGAGATTATTTGACTACACCTGAAATCCAAGCATTTACCCTGAATGGGGATGAGGTATTGATCTATCCTCAGGAGGAAGATTTCCAAACTCATCGTAGTTACCAGTACCAAGACTTAACAACTCGAGGGACTATCGAGTTTCGTAGTGTCTGTACGCAACCCTTGAATCGTACCTTTGCTGCGACGACTTTTCATTTGGGTTTGTTGCTTAATTTAAACAAGTTAGAAGCTTACTTGCAATCTGCACCATTTTTTACTACATTTGGTCGTGATTACAAGGCATTGAGGAGACAATTTTCTAAGAAAACGCTAACAGATGAGGAAGAATCTGCGATTGTCGAGTTTTCAAAAGGCTTACTTCTTCTAGCTGAGGAAGGACTGGAGAAGAGAGGCAAGCAAGAAATGACCTATTTACAGCCTTTGAAAGAAGAATTGGGTCTATAATTTCTCTTATAAAGGGAGAATTTTCTGAAAAATCATGATATAATGGAATAGACTATAGATAAAGGATAGAGATTATGACATTAGTTTATCAATCAACGCGTGATGCGAATAATACAGTAACTGCCAGCCAAGCTATTCTGCAAGGTTTGGCGACGGACGGTGGTCTCTTTACCCCGGTTACTTATCCAAAGGTCGATTTGGATTTTGACAAATTAAAAGATGCTTCTTACCAAGAAGTGGCTAAACTTGTTTTATCTGCTTTTTTGGATGATTTTACAGCTGAGGAGTTGGATTACTGTATCACCAATGCCTATGATAGCAAATTTGATACTCCAGCTATCGCCCCTTTGGTGAAACTAGATGGGCAATACAACTTGGAACTCTTTCATGGTTCAACGATTGCCTTTAAGGATATGGCCTTGTCTATCTTACCCTACTTTATGACAACAGCGGCTAAAAAGCATGGTTTGGAGAACAAGATTGTCATCTTGACAGCGACATCTGGTGATACTGGAAAAGCGGCTATGGCGGGGTTTGCAGATGTGCCTGGTACTGAGATTATCGTTTTTTATCCCAAAGACGGTGTCAGCAAGGTCCAAGAGCTGCAAATGACTACTCAAACAGGGGACAATACTCATGTTATCGCTATTGATGGAAACTTTGACGATGCGCAAACAAACGTGAAGCACATGTTCAACGATGTGGCACTTCGTGAAAAATTGGCTGCTAATAAGCTACAGTTTTCATCAGCTAACTCTATGAATATTGGTCGTTTGGTACCACAGGTTGTTTATTATGTCTATGCCTACGCTCAGTTGGTTAAGTCTGGTGAGATTGTGGCTGGTGAAAAAGTCAACTTCACAGTACCAACTGGAAACTTCGGCAATATCTTGGCTGCCTTTTATGCCAAACAAATCGGTCTACCAGTTGGCAAATTGATCTGTGCTTCAAATGATAATAATGTCTTGACAGACTTCTTTAAAACACGTGTCTATGACAAGAAACGTGAGTTTAAGGTAACAACTAGCCCATCTATGGATATCTTGGTGTCTTCAAACTTGGAGCGCTTGATTTTTCATCTTTTGGGAAATAATGCTGAAAAGACAGCTGAACTTATGAATGCCTTGAACACGCAAGGACAATATGAGTTGACTGATTTTGATTCTGCTATCTTGGACCTTTTTGCTGCTGAGTATGCGACTGAGGAAGAAACGGCAGCAGAAATCAAGCGTGTTTATGAGTCAGATTCTTATATCGAGGATCCACATACGGCGGTTGCCTCAGCAGTTTATAAAAAATACCAAGCGGTGACTGGCGATGCGACTAAGACAGTGATTGCGTCAACAGCTAGTCCATACAAGTTCCCAGTGGTCGCAGTAGAAGCTGTAACAGGAAAAGTTGGCTTGACCGACTTTGAAGCCTTGGCTCAATTACATGACATTTCAGGAGTAGCAGTGCCACCAGCAGTTGATGGGCTTGAGACAGCTCCTGTTCGTCACAAGACAACAGTGGCAGCTGCTGACATGCAAGCAGCGGTTGAGGCTTATCTAGGACTTTAAGACAGAGGAAGTAAACTCGGTTGGGAAACCAACTGAGTTTCTTTTCATCAGGAGGACAGATTGTTTAGGAAAAATAAAGACATTCTCAACATTGCCTTGCCCGCTATGGGCGAAAACTTTTTGCAGATGCTCATGGGGATGGTGGACAGCTACTTGGTTGCCCACTTGGGCTTGATAGCTATTTCGGGTGTTTCAGTGGCTAGCAATATTATCACGATTTACCAGGCGATTTTCATCGCTCTGGGAGCTGCTATTTCCAGTGTTATTTCAAAAAGCATGGGGCAGAAAGACCAGTCGAAGCTAGCTTATCATGTGACTGAGGCGTTGAAAATTACCTTACTGTTAAGTTTGCTTTTAGGGGCCTTGTCTATCTTTGCTGGGCAAGAGATGATAGGACTTTTGGGGACTGAGCAGGCTGTGGCCGAAAGTGGAGGACTCTACCTTTCTTTAGTGGGTGGTTCGATTGTTCTTTTGGGCTTGATGACCAGTTTGGGAGCCTTGATTCGTGCAACGCATAATCCGCGTCTACCCCTCTATGTTAGTTTTTTATCCAATGCCTTGAATATTCTCTTTTCGAGTCTAGCTATTTTTGTTCTTGATATGGGGATAGCTGGTGTTGCATGGGGGACTATTCTGTCTCGCTTGGTTGGTCTTGTAATTTTATGGTCGCAATTAAAACTGCCTTGTGAGAAGCCGTCTTTTGGTTTAGATAAGGATTTGTTGACTTTGGCTATACCGGCAGCAGGAGAACGTCTCATGATGCGGGCTGGAGATGTCGTCATCATTGCCTTGGTTGTTTCTTTTGGGACGGAGGCAGTAGCGGGAAATGCAGTCGGAGAAGTCTTGACTCAGTTTAACTATATGCCTGCCTTTGGCGTCGCTACGGCAACGGTCATGCTGGTGGCTCGAGCAGTTGGAGAGAATGACTGGGAAAGAGTAAACGAGGTAAGCAAGCAAACCTTTTGGATTTCTTTCGTCCTTATGTTGCCCTTGACACTTGGCATCTATGCCTTGGGAATACCGTTGACACATCTCTTTACGACGAATCCTGTAGCGGTTGAAGCTAGTGTTTTGGTGGCGCTTTTCTCACTACTAGGGACTCCTATGGCGATAGGGACAGTGATTTATACGGCAGTTTGGCAGGGGTTGGGGAATGCTCGTCTCCCCTTTTATGCGACAAGTATCGGGATGTGGTGTATCCGCATTGGGACAGCCTATCTGATGGGAATTGTGCTTGGTTGGGGCTTGCCAGGTATTTGGGCGGGAACCCTTTTGGATAATGGTTTTCGTTGGTTATTTCTACGCTACCGATACCAGCGTTATATGAGCTTGAAAGGATAGGAAATGCAAAAAACAGCTTTTATTTGGGATTTAGATGGGACCTTATTGGACTCTTATGAAGCGATTTTGTCAGGGATTGAGGAAACCTTTTGTCAGTTTTCTATTTTATATGATAAGGAGAAAGTGAGAGATTTTATCCTCAAGTATTCGGTGCAGGATTTGCTGGAGCAGGTGGCAGAAGAGCGAAATTTGGATGCTAAAGAGCTCAATCAGGTGCGTGCCCAGAGTTTGGCTGAGAAGAATGCTCAGGTAGTTTTGATGATAGGTGCGCGTGAAGTACTAGCTTGGGCAGATGAAGCAGGGATTTTGCAGTTTGTTTATACCCATAAAGGAGACAATGCCTTTACCATTCTAAGAGACTTGGGTTTGGAATCCTATTTTACAGAAATTCTGACCAGTCAGAGTGGCTTTTCACGGAAACCAAGTCCAGAAGTGGCTACATATTTGCTAGACAAATATGAGTTGAATCCTAGGACTACCTATTATATAGGGGACCGGACTTTGGATGTGGAATTTGCCCAGAATAGTGGGATTCAAAGCATTAACTTTTTAGAATCATCTTATGAAGGGAATCAGAGGATTCAAGCATTGGCAGATATTCCCTACATTTTTGAGGATGAGCAATAAAAAGATTGTGTCAGTTTTATGACAGAAGGCTAACAAACTATTTCAACTGATCTAGTTTGTTACAAGGAATGGACAGTTCTGTTAAATAGGCCCGAGAGGGCTTTTTTTCTGCTTTTTTTGTGTTATGATAGACAGGTACTCATTTGAAAGGATAGGAACGAATGAAGAAAAGAATATTATTAGCCTCAACAGTAGCCTTGTCTTTTGCGCCAGCATTGGCAACTCAAGCGGAAGAAATTGCTTGGACAGCGCGTACCGTTGAGCAAATCCAAAATGACGTGACGAAAAACGAGAACAAAAACAGCTATACAGTTCAGTATGGTGATACTCTGAGCACCATTGCAGAAGCTTTGGGAGTAGATGTGACAGTTCTTGCTAATTTGAACAAAATCACCAATATGGACTTGATTTTCCCAGATACTGTCCTTACTACAACCGTCAATGAGGCAGAAGAGGTGACGGAAGTTGAAATCCAAACTCCTCAAGCAGATTCTAGTGAAGATGTGACGACTGCGACAGCTGATTTGACAACCAACCAAGTAACAGTTGATGAAGAAACGGTTCAAGTGGAAGACCTTTCTCAACCAATTGAGGAAGTACCAAGTGCAACAGAGACTGAAAAACCTACAGAACTAACACCAAGTTCAGAAGTTTCTGAGACAGCGACCGCTACTGAAGAGACACCATCTACAGAAGCACCTGTGGCAGAAGAAACAGCAGAAACAACTCCAGCGGCGGCACCTGTGGCAGAAACAACTGAAACTACTAGTCCAGTTGAAGAAGCTCCTCAAGCAGAAACTTCAGCTACCGAAGCAACAGAAGCGACGACTTCGGCGGAAACATCAGTAGCAGCTGCACCAGTAACAGAAAGGCCTGCTGATACAACAGGAACAAGTGCAACAGAATCAACAACAAATTCTGACACTGCAACTTCGACTTATCAAGCAGAGCAAAGCCAAACTCCTTCAAGAACGTATACTGCTCCAGCGGCTCCTGACTATGCAGGACTTGCTGTAGCCAAGTCTGAGAATGCTGGTCTTCAACCACAGACGGCAGCCTTTAAAGAAGAAATCGCTAACTTGTTTGGCATCACATCCTTTAGTGGCTACCGTCCTGGTGACAGTGGCGACCATGGTAAAGGTTTGGCCATCGACTTTATGGTTCCAGTGAGTTCAGCGCTCGGTGACCAAATCGCGGAATACGCGGTCCAAAACATGGCTAGCCGTGGCATCAACTACATCATTTGGAAACAACGTTTCTACGCTCCGTACGATAGCAAATATGGGCCTGCCTACACATGGAATCCAATGCCAGATCGTGGTAGTGTGACCGAAAACCACTATGACCACGTTCACGTTTCAATGAACTAATAATTAAAATGGAAGTTGGGAACTGATTGAGTTTCCACTTCTTTTTTGTGTGTGATTGCTTCAGGATAAAAGGAACAAAGATGGGGAAGTGAGTAATATTTCAAGAAAATGTAAGCATATTTCTTGATTTATTTTTTGGTTTATATTATACTTGATAAGTCAATAGTTGATAAATCAAATATGTTAGGAGGGAATGATGGTAACAATCCAAGATTTACTGTATCGACTACGGTTAGCAGATCAGTCTATGACACAACTATTCGAACGACAATTGGGGATTAGCCTCACTCGTTATCAAATCTTATGTTTCTTAATCGATCAGTCGCCGTGTAATCAAGTAGCGGTTCAGGAGCGTTTGAAGATTGATCAGGCTGCCTTGACACGGCACTTTAAAATTTTGGAAAAGGAAGGTTTGGTCAAGCGACGTCGGAATCCTGAAAATCAGAGGGAGGTTTTGGTGGAAGTGACAGACTTTGCAAGAGAACAACTAGTAACCAACTCTCCCCAACAGCATATAAACATAAAGAGTCAGATGGAGAGTGTACTTACAAAAGGAGAGCGAGAAGAGTTCAGTCGCTTGTTAGAAAAGTTGCTATCTGGCTTAGAAGAGATAGAAATTTAAGGAGAAGAATATGTCTATTTTTACAGTTGTTTTAGCAACTATCGTTGCTTTGGAGCATTTTTACATTTTTTATCTGGAAAGTGTAGCTACGCAATCAGACACCACTAGTCGAGTCTTTAATGTGGATAAGGAAGAACTGGCTCGTCCTTCGGTGAGTTCACTGTTTAAAAATCAAGGGATTTATAATGCTTTGATAGGGGTCTTCCTCTTATATGGAATCTATTTCTCACAAAGTTTAGAAATTGTAACCATATTTGTTTTATTTGTACTTGGTGCAGCGACCTACGGTTCTCTGACAGCAGACAAGAAGATTATTCTGAAGCAAGGTGGACCAGCTATTTTGACTTTGCTGAGTATTTTGTTTTTGAAATAAGAAAGTAGCGTCTTTTTGTTACCTACAAAAGTTAGATTTTTCTATCTAGCTTTTGGCTTTTAGACATAAATCTCTCATTTTCCTAGATTAAACTGTCAATGTCAGCTTGTCAGCCATTAGATGAAATTGCAATTTTAGGTACTCTATAAAAGTTATACCAATTTTTATCCTTGACAAGCTATGAAAACAAGTATATACTGTTTTTGCTGATTCTGTAAAAGGAAAATCAGACTATACCAATTTAAGGGGAAAGCACAGCTGGTCTGTGTCGTATATACTATGTGTGGAATTGTCGGTGTTGTTGGAAACACAAATGCAACTGATATTTTGATTCAAGGGCTTGAAAAACTTGAATACCGTGGCTATGATTCTGCGGGGATTTTTATCCTAGGTGGTGCTGAAAATCACCTAGTCAAGGCTGTAGGTCGTATCGCAGAATTGTCTGCTAAAACTACTGGTGTTGAGGGAACAACTGGTATCGGACACACGCGTTGGGCAACTCATGGGAAACCAACGGAAGATAACGCTCACCCACATCGCTCGGAGACTGGACGTTTTGTCTTGGTGCACAATGGGGTCATTGAAAACTATCTCGAAATCAAGGAAGAATACCTTGCGGGTCACCATTTCAAGGGGCAAACAGATACGGAAATCGCAGTGCACTTGATTGGAAAGTTTGTGGAAGAAGATGGTTTCTCAGTTCTTGAAGCTTTCAAAAAAGCCCTTCACATCATCCGTGGTTCTTATGCCTTTGCCTTGATTGACTCTGAGAATCCAGATGTCATCTATGTCGCTAAGAACAAGTCACCGCTTTTGATTGGTCTCGGGGAAGGTTACAACATGGTCTGCTCGGATGCTATGGCTATGATCCGTGAGACCAACCAATACATGGAAATCCATGACCAAGAATTGGTAATTGTCAAGGCGGATAGTGTCGAAATTCAAGACTATGATGGCAATCGTCGTGAGCGTGCTAGCTACACTGCTGAGCTTGATTTGTCAGATATCGGTAAGGGAACTTACCCTTACTACATGCTCAAGGAAATTGACGAGCAACCAACGGTCATGCGTAAACTCATCCAAGCCTACACGGATGAGGCGGGTCAAGTAGTGGTAGATCCAGCTATCATCAAGGCTGTTCAAGATGCAGATCGCATTTACATCCTTGCAGCTGGGACATCTTACCACGCAGGATTTGCTTCTAAGAAAATGCTGGAAGAATTGACGGATACACCAGTGGAGCTTGGAATCTCTTCTGAGTGGGGCTATGGTATGCCACTTCTCAGCCAGAAACCACTCTTCATCTTTATCAGCCAGTCTGGTGAAACGGCCGATAGCCGTCAGGTTTTGGTCAAGGCTAACGAAATGGGAATCCCTAGTTTAACTGTAACAAACGTGCCAGGATCAACTCTTTCGCGTGAAGCCAACCATACCATGCTCCTTCACGCGGGTCCTGAAATCGCAGTGGCTTCAACTAAAGCTTATACAGCGCAAATCGCAGCCCTTGCATTTCTTGCAAAAGCAGTCGGAGAAGCAAATGGCAATGCTAAAGCGCAAGACTTTGACCTGGTTCATGAGTTGTCAATCGTGGCTCAGTCTATCGAATCAACTCTTTCAGAAAAAGAAACAATCGATGCTAAAGTTCGTGAGCTTCTTGAAACAACTCGCAACGCCTTTTACATCGGACGTGGTCAAGACTACTATGTAGCCATGGAAGCCAGTCTCAAACTCAAAGAGATTTCTTACATTCAATGTGAAGGTTTTGCGGCAGGAGAACTCAAGCATGGAACCATTGCTTTGATTGAAGAAGGAACGCCTGTTTTGGCCCTCTTATCAGATCCAGTCCTTGCCAACCATACTCGTGGAAATATCCAAGAGGTCGCAGCCCGTGGTGCCAAGGTTCTCACTATCGCCGAAGAGAATGTTGCTAAAGAGACAGACGACATCGTCCTTACGACCGTACACCCTTACCTCTCACCAATCTCAATGGTCGTACCAACGCAATTGGTCGCTTACTTTGCAACCCTCCACCGTGGTCTTGATGTGGACAAACCTCGTAACCTTGCCAAGTCAGTAACAGTAGAATAAGTTAAAAGAGTCTAGTCTGCCATAAGTAGGGTATAATGTAAATATATAACAAATCGGAATTTATAGGGATTTGTATTGAAAAACACATTTGCAACTGCAAGTTGACATATTTCTATATTTTAATGGTGGCTATGCAACCAACAAAATTGTTATGATTGTATCATAAAAGAAAGGAGTGTTGTCAAATGAACATGGCAGACAGAATACAATATTTAAGAAAAACTAAAGGAATATCACAAGAAGAACTTGCTGATAAGGTAGGTGTTTCAAGACAAGCTGTTTCAAAATGGGAAAGTGAACAAAGTACACCTGAGTTAGAAAAAGTAATTATAATGAGTGATTATTTTGGTGTTACTACAGATTATATTTTAAAAGGAATTGAACCGGTAGTAGATAAAGAACAAAAAAATAGAGAATTTGCGAGCAAGGTACTTTATATCTCATCAACAGCCTTTATTGCTATTGGATTGTTTTGTGCATTTGCTGAATGGTATGAAAAACAAACAATAGAAGTTATTTTGGGGGCAGTAATTATTCAAGTGGTAGGAATTGTTGGATATTTTATCGCAAGAATATTATCAGAAGAAAAAGCACCGTTTTATGTGAATTGGCTTAATATAATTGGAATTGCTTTTATGCCTACTTCTATGGCTACTGGTTTTATTTCATTGTTGATTTTCAAACAGGGGTGGGTTGCGCCATATCCTATAGGAATATTTCATGCTTTGAATTTTATATTAGTTCTATTTGTGATTTTGATTACAAGTTATATTATTTTAAAAAAACAGATAAAATAGCATTTTTTCACCCCTATATTGTATACTCTAAAAAGAAAGCTGAAGAGCAGAAAGAACAATTTAAAAAGGCATTTGAAGGTGTAGATAAAACTTCTATTCAAATGAAAGACTACGATAGTCACACAAAGATTAATGGGGACTACAGTTTTGGTATAAAGGATGGCATGCACTACCTAGTAGAATTAAAAACAGGTGAGAAAGTAGCTCTGGAAGGTGTGGACAAGGCCTTTCCTTTGTCTGTCAAAAACGAGGATACAAATAGTACGGAGCTTGCCTTGGTTGTCCGTAAAGACCAAGCCTGGTATATGATTGATACAAAGGGTGAGACGATTTACACTTTTGAACAAACAGAATTGACAGAAAACTCGAAGTTGACTTTGAAAGACAATAAACTACAGGTAGAATAAACTAAGAAAGTCTAGTTGATCTAGGCTTTTTCTAATGAGCAAATTTATTGAAGGTAAAACTAATTAGTGATAAAATGTCCTGAAAACTAAATAATATAACGAGGAAACAGGATGGTAGAATTGGGAATTTCAACATTTGGGGAAACAACGGCGCTTGAGGCGACTGGGCAGGCTTACAGTCATGCTGAACGCATTCGTCAGTTGGTGGCAGAGATGGAGCTTGCTGACAAGGTTGGTTTGGATGTTTATGGGATTGGTGAGCACCATCGAGCGGATTTTGCGGTATCTACGCCAGAGCTTGTCCTTGCAGCTGGTGCGGTTAATACCAAGAAGATTCGTTTGACCAGTGCGGTCAGCATTCTCTCAAGTATGGATCCAATCCGTTTGTTTCAACAGTATGCCACTATCGATGCTTTGTCAAATGGACGTGCAGAGATTATGGCAGGAAGGGGATCTTTCACGGAATCTTTTCCCCTGTTTGGTTGTGATTTAAAGGACTACGAAACTCTCTTTGATGAGAAATTAGACTTGCTCCAGTTGGTCAATGAAAAGACTAAGATAGACTGGCAAGGTCGATTGACTCAAACAATCTCTGAAAGAGAAGTTTATCCTCGTCCAGTTCAGGAAAAATTACCCTTGTGGATAGCGACAGGTGGTCATGTCGAATCAACAGTGAAGATTGCTCAGGCAGGCCTACCGATTGTCTACGCCATTATTGGTGGTAACCCTCGTTATTTTAAAAAGTTGATTCAGGCTTATCGTGAGATTGGGAGCGAAGCGGGCCATACCAGTCATGAACTAAAGGTCGGAGCCCATTCTTGGGGTTGGATTGCGGAAGATGGCGAGCAGGCTGTAAAAGATTATTTCCATCCGACTAAGCAAGTGGTGGATGCGATTTCCAAGGACCGTCCACACTGGCAGGAGTTGACCTATGAGCAATATTTGGAGCAAGTTGGTCCAAATGGTGACATGTTTGTGGGAAATCCAGATCAGGTGGCAGAAAAATTGATTCGCATGATTGAAGACTTAGGTTTGGACCGTTTCATGCTCCATCTACCGCTTGGTTCCATGCCTCATGATCAAGTTTTGAGAGCTATTGAACTCTTTGGTACACAAGTGGCGCCCAAAATACGAGCTTACTTTGCCATGAAAGAGGGGTTATAAAAAAATCCAATCAGTTGAGTCGATTGGTGAGGAACACCCATGGATTCAGCAACAGGTGGAAGTGGTACA
>ERZ773035.2093-NODE-2093-length-13373-cov-41.163838_pt1 | contig 13373 bp, 9 predicted proteins | sample MGYA00511487_ERZ773035 | MGnify/ENA primary metagenome ERZ773035 (study PRJEB29015, sample SAMEA2737985) | human oral metagenome | biome: human oral; feature: human-associated habitat; material: dental | place: China | collected 2024 ...
AATCCATCCAGTGGCTCCAGTGGGCCGACTACGACAAGGACTTCAAGGGCAAAGAGAAGCCCAACGTCCCCGTCCTGGGCGTGGGGGAGGGCCCCAAGGACTTCGTCAACCACCGGGACCTCGGCGACGCGGGCTCCCTGGTGACCACCTGCACCCTGTCCAACCTCACCCACGACACCCCCGCGCCCGGCACCCCCAAGCAGCAGACCGAGGGCCCCCTGGTCGCCACCATCCCCGGCACGTGGGCCGGCGACGCTCTCGACAACCTCTACAACGTCGGAGGGCCCGGCTCGTGGAGCGACGGCTCAGAGGTGTGGCACCCCGGACTGACGTACCCGGCGAACTACGTCAACAAGAACCAGATGGTCATCGGCCTGGCCAACGGCTACGCCTACAACGGGGCCAACGCCTGGGACGGCAAGCCCTGGGACCAGAGCACCGACCACCGCCCCACGGGCTACAACGCCCGCGTCAGCGTCGACTACACCTGCAAGGCCGAGATCTACGGCAAGGACGGCTCCATCACCAACGTGCCCGTCCAGGGCCTGGTCTTCGCCGACGCCGAGGCCTCCTCCAAGCGCTACGGCATCAAGAGCTGGGCCACCAGCGACCGGCAGGACGAGTGGGTCCAGGCCACCGTGAAGACGACCGCCGGCAACAAGCCCCCGCGCTGGAGGGTCCTGGACACCATCCGCTCGCAGAAGTGCATCAGCAAGAACACTGGCAAGCAGGTCACCACCGACGGCATCCTCTCCAACGGCTCGCGCACCCTGCGCCTCATGCCCTCCGACGAGGAGTGCGTCTACCAGTCGGGCGGCAGCTACTCCAAGCCGAACGGGCACGGCGGGCCCGACGCCGTTATGTTCATGGAGGGCGCCACCTCCGCCACCATCACCATGCAGGGCGCGGGCTACTCCGCCGTCGCCCTGGGCCTGGTCGTCGCCACCGACTTCGGCGACGCCCCCGCCTCCTACGGCGTCGCCTCCTCCCTCTTCCAGCCCTCGTGGCGCGGGGGCGAGGTCAGGGCGACCACCGACCTCTTCAAGGTCTCCCCGCAGGCCGAGATGTACATGGAGAAGGGCTCCCCCCGCCTCGGCGAGCGCATCGACGCGGAGCCCATGCAGTCGTTCAGCGCCGACGCCAAGGGCGACGACATCGTCGGAGAGCCCAACGACGAGGACGGCATCACCGTGCCCGCCGACGGCATCCGCACCCAGCCCGGCGCCACCCACACCCAGGCCGTCAAGTGCGAGGGCAACGGGAAGGTGGCCGGCTGGGTCGACTGGAACCGCAACGGCGTCTTCGACGACGCGGAGAAGTCCGACGAGGTCGCCTGCTCCGCCTCCGGCAGCGCCACCCTGTCGTGGACCGTGCCAGGTGACGTCGTGCGCTCCGTGGACGGCGAGGACGGCACAGGCGCGGAGACCTTCATGCGCCTGCGCATCACCGCCGATAACAACGGCGACGGCCAGAAGCCCACTGGCGGCACGGCCACCGGCGAGGTCGAGGACTACCGCATCGCCGTGCGCGTACCCACCCTGCAGCTGGTCAAGCAGGTCGATGACAAGTACTCCTCGAACGAAGTGGGCGGCCTGGCGGCCGACCAGTGGGCGCTGACGGGCGGGGCCAACGGCTTCACCCTGAGCGGCAACGGCACCACGGGCGGTCCGACGGTGGTGCGCACCGGGAACAACGACATCGCGGAGACCACTGCGAACCCCGGCGGCGCCGGCTACGAGTCCGGGCAGTGGAGCTGCCAGGAGGCGCCGGGGACCCTGGGCGAGAACTACTCCTCGTCCGTGGCCGGGGCCACGGTCGACGGCAGGGCCCAGGTCCTGGTCCAGAACACCGACCGCGTCCTGTGCGCCATCACGAACACCGGCAAGCCCGGATCCCTGACCTGGCAGAAGGCCGACTCCGACGGGACCACGCCCCTGGCGGGCACCAGCTGGCGCCTGACCGGCCCGGACGTGCACGGCAACGCCACGGTGGAGGACTGCACCGCGGGCCCGTGCCCCACCGGCCCCTACAAGGACCAGGACCCCGTGCCCGGATCCTTCAAGGTCGACGGCCTCAAGTGGGGGACGTACACCATCCGCGAGGCCAGCGCCCCCGCCGGGTACGAGCTGAGCAACGCGCGGCTCACCTTCCCGACGATCACCCCCGCCGCCCTGGACGCCGCCCTGGACAAGGCCGTCATCAACGATCGCAAGACCGGGTCCGTGACCTGGAAGAAGGTGGACGCCTCGGACGGCGCCTCCCCGCTGGCCGGCTCGGAGTGGACGATCAGCGGCGGCGCTCTGCAGGACTCGGTGGACATCGCCGACTGCCAGGCCGCCTCGGCCGCCCAGTGCCCCAAGTCCCCCGGCGCCACGTACTACGACGCGGACCCCGCAGCGGGATCCTTCACCGTGAAGGGCCTGCCGTGGAGCGGGACCGCGTACACCCTCACGGAGAAGAAGGCGCCCGCCGGGTACCGCCTGGACACGACGCCGCACGGCTTCACCATCGGCAAGGACGCGCTCGACCACGCCCTCGCGCCGATCAGCAACCAGAAGCAGACGGTTCCGGGCATTCCGCTCACCGGCGGATTCGGCGCTGACGCCTACCTGATCGGCGGCATCATCGCGGGCCTGGGCGCCGCCGGGGCAGGCGCGGCCATCAGGCGCCGCAAGAACCGGCAGTCCTGACGCGACTGGGGGGAGCCCGCGCCCCGGGCTCCCCCCAGCGCAGACGCGCTATGACACACACGCCCCGAAGCGCGAGCGCCGCGCACAACGCCCCCGCTCCGCCCCCACCCCCGCCCGCCAGCGGCACCGCCTCCCCCAGCGCGCCCGCGGAGGAGGCCAGTGCCCCCTCCGGATCCCGCGCCCCCGCCCCCCGAGGGCGCAGGTGGAGGTTCTCGCCCCTGTCGCTGATCCCCTCCCTGCTCGGCCTCGCCGGATTGCTGCTCTTCCTGTACCCGTCGATCTCCGCGTGGATCGTCCAGTACAACCAGTCGCAGGTCATCGCCCAGTACGAGGGATCCGTGGGCCGCGCCGACCCCTCCGCGGACGAGCAGCTCGCCCTGGCCCGCAGGTACAACGACGCGCTCAGCGCCGGCGCGGTGCTGGAGGCGAACGCGAACGTCCCCACCGGCGACGGCACCTCGGGGGATGACAGCCTCGACTACGACTCCATCCTCACAGCGGACGGGACGGGCCTGATGGCCCGGCTGAAGGTCCCCGCCGCCGACATCGACCTGCCCATCTACCACGGGACCTCGGACGACACCCTGCTCAAGGGGCTGGGGCACCTGGAGGGGACCTCCCTGCCCGTAGGCGGCCAGGGGCAGCGCACGGTCATCACCGGGCACCGGGGGCTGGCCGAGGCGCGCATGTTCACCGACCTGGACAAGGTCGAGCCGGGCGACACCTTCACCTTCGAGGTCTTCGGCGAGGTCCTCACCTACAGCGTGATCGACAAGAAGGTCGTCGAGCCCGAGGAGACCGAGGCGCTGCGCGCCGAGCCGGGGCGCGACCTGGCGACGCTGGTGACGTGCACGCCGCTGGGCATCAACACCCACCGCATCCTCATCACCGGGGAGCGCGTCTACCCCACTCCCCAGAAGGACGTGGACGCCGCGGGGGCCGCTCCCGAGATCCCCGGCTTCCCGTGGTGGGCCGTGGGCCTGCTGGGGGGAGTGTCACTCATCGGTGTCTACGTATGGCGCTCCGGGTACCCGTCCCGCTCGGGAAACCGCGCGAACACAGAATGATTCGTCAAAAACCCTGTTGAGCAATTCCGATCTCTGGGGGCGGCCGCCCCGCGAGGCGTCCGCCCCCCGGCGATAGCACTATCGCCCCGGGCGTGGCACAATCAGGTGAACGCGGCGCCGGTACCAGCACGTGACCGGGTGGTCGGCCACCGGCGCCCCAATGGGAACAGGGAAGAGAATCGGAATGGCACTACGAGTGACGGACGCGCCGCGCACCGCTCCCGTCCGCACCGCCCTGCCCGCCCGCGCGGGCGAAGGGGGCGGCTATGTCCGGTGACGCCACCGATTACCTCCGCGACCCCGTCATCTACCCGCACTGGATGTGGGTCGCGGGCGCTGCGATCCTGCTCCTAGTGGTCGGCTGGGTGGCCTACAGCCTGTGGAGCTGGTGGCACTCGCGCGAGCGCACCGTCACCGACCTGCAGAGCATCTCCGACGCCCGGCGCTCGCGCTACTACGAGTTCATCGACCAGATCGCCCAGCGCAACGCCAGCGGCGAACTCGACGAGCGCGGCACCCACCTGGCCATCGCCGGCCTCATGCGCGCCCTCGGCACCGAGCGCTCCGGACGCGACCTCGAGGTCGCCACAGTCGCCGAGATCCGCGCACTGGTGCCCACATGGCCCCAGCTGGCGGAAGTCCTCGAGGCGTGCGAGGAGCCCAGCTTCGTCGGCGACGAGCAGGAGGGGGCCGACCAGGGCCGCGGCGAGCGCCCTGACAACCCCCTCCTGGCCGCCGGTTGGGACATGGCGCCCCCGCCCCCGCCCCGCCGCCCCTCGGTGGACGGCATCCTGTCCCTCGCCTCGCAGGCGGTGGGCGCATGAGGTTCACATGGCTCGTCTTCGTCGTCATCGGCGTCGTCCTGGCCGCCACCGTCATCGGCTGGTGGCTGGCCCGCGACGCGGGCAAGCGCGCCGACAAGAAGGGGTGGGTGGCCAACACCGGCTACCTGAGGTCCCTCCCGAAGTACCAGGCGCTCGTGAGGCGGACCCGCCTCGTCTTCGCCTCCGTCGTGGTCTGCTTCTTCCTCACGGTCGTCGCCGTCGCCATCAGCGCCGGGGCCCCGGTGGACCGCCAGGTCAAGCACGACAAGCTCTCCACCCGCGACATAGTCCTGTGCCTGGACGCATCCGGGTCGATGATCCCCTACGACGGCAAGATCGGCGAGGCGTTCCGCCAGATCGTCCAGCACTTCTCCGGGGAGCGCATCTCCCTGCAGCTCTGGGACGCCCGCTCCATCACGAAGTTCCCCCTCACCGACGACTACACGCTGGCCGACGACGTGCTCAAGGAGATGAGCGAGATCATGGAGAACGGCTTCCAGGGCAAGAGCGCCTCCGGAGTGTACGTCTCCAACGAGCTGCTGGAGTACCTGGAGGACACCTTCGACTCCCAGGGGGGCAGCTCCTCCCTGGCCGGCGACGGACTGGCCTCCTGCGTGCTCGGCTTCGACCACTACGACCAGGAGCGCTCGCGGATGATCCTGCTGGCCACCGACAACGAGATCCTCGGGGACCAGATCTACACCTTGAAGGACGCGATCGATTTCGCCAAGCGCCAGAACGTCGTCGTCACCGCGCTGTACCCCTCGGACGGGTCCACGTTCCTGTCCAGCGAGGGACGGGAGCTGGAGACGCTCGTCAAGGAGACGGGGGGCGAGTTCTACGACGCCTCCAACCCCGCCAGCGTGCAGGGCGTCATCGCGGCGATCGAGGAGCAGCAGAAGGTCGACCTCGAGGGCTCGGGGGAGATGCTGGAGACCGACAAGCCCGCCTCCGCGCTCGCGTGGACGGTCCTGGGCATGTTCGCGCTCTTCGGCATGATCGCGCTGGGGAGGGTGTGACATGGTATTCCGGCCAATCGCCCACATCGCGGTCATCATCGCGATCCTCGTCATCGGCACCGCCATGGTGTTCCTCATGTGGAAGCGCTCGGCGCGCCCCCACTTGAACGACGCCGTGCGCCGTGCCCTGGCCGTGGTCGTCGTGGCGCTCATCTGCGCGGGCCCCTCCGTGGAAGGCGAAGCGACCCAGGTGAGTTCCTCCGTTGAGGTCTACCTGGTCATCGACCGCACCGGCTCCATGGTGGCCGAGGACTGGGACGGCAAGAAGCCCCGGATCGACGGGGTCCGCCAGGACGTCGCGACCATCCTCGAGAAGATGGCCGGCTCGCGTTTCTCCATCATCAGCTGGGACTCCGGCGTGCGCACCGAACTGCCGCTGACGACGGACTCCACGGCGGTGACCTCGTACATGGCCACCTTCGTCCAGGAGCTCTCCGAATCCTCGCAGGGCTCCTCCCCGGACCGGCCCGCCTCCCACCTGGCGACGATGCTGGAGAAGAACAAGCAGAAGCACCCCCAGAACCTCCGCACCCTCTTCGTCTTCACCGACGGGGAGACCTCCAACCAGGACCACTGGTCGGCCAACAGCCCCGGTGAGGAGAGCGACTGGGACCAGGTCAAGCCCTACATCGACGGCGGCCTCGTCATCGGCTACGGCTCCAAGGAGGGGGGGCCCATGAAGGTCCGGCGCATCGGCGGCGACCCCACCACGGACGCCCAATCGGGCTCGGACGGCGGCTCCGGGGAGGACGAGTACATCCACGACCGCTCGCAGGCCGGCGACCCCGTGGCGATCTCGAAGATCGACGAGGACAAGCTCCAGGCGATCGCCTCGCGCCTCGGGGTCGACTACATCCACTCGCCGAGCACCGCGGACATCGAGGGCAAGTGCTCCTCGCTCATGGACGGCGCCTCCGACGTGGCCGAGACCCGGAACCTGCTCTCCACGTACCGCTACGTCGTGTGGCCGCTGGCCCTCGTCCTGGGGGCCCTCATGGCGTGGGAGGGCGCCGCACTGGCCATACGCGCGCGCTCTTTGAGGAGGTCCCATGCCATCTGACGGCCAGTTCCCCCCCGTCGGCCCACCGTCCGCCGACCCCGATGACGTGCTCGTCCCCTTCGGCGCGCCCGAGGCGGACACGGGCGGCTCCTCGCCGAAGGCGAAGGCCGCGCGCGGGCCTGCCGCCAAGCCCCGCAGGTCCCGCAAGGCGCTGCGCCCGCTGCTGTGGTCCCTCCCCTTCGTGCTGATCGGCCTCGCCGCGTCCACGTACCTCATCGGCCTCACCCTGTGGTCCCGCGCCTCGCTGGGGCACTGGACCGACTCCGACTACGCGAGCGCCCAGGCCGGCTACGAGGGGCAGAAGACCCTTACGAAGAGCGGGGTCGAGCCCTGGGTGGCCAACTACAACCTCGGGACCACGATGCTGCGTGAGGGCGACACCGATGGCGGCATCGGCCTGCTGCGCACGGCGAAGGAGCAGGTCCCCACCGCCACGGAGGTCGAGCCCGGCCGCATCGAGACCTACTCCTACGAGTGCCAGGTGCGCATCAACCTGGCCCTGGGCATCGAGATCCAGGGCGACGCGAAAGCCGCGTCGGCCGACTGGTCCGGGGCCGCCACCGCGTACTCCGAGGCCAAGGACATCATCTCCCCGTGCCAGTCCCCCTCCTCCAGCCAGGACCAGTCCGGCGACGGCGAGGGCCAGTCCGACCAGCAGAGCGGCGGACAGGGCGGTGGCGGCGGCCAGTCCGACCAGCAGAGCGGCGGACAGGGCGGTGGCGGCGGCCAGCAGGACCCCGGGGAGCAGGCGGACGACTCCACGGACCGCCTCGGCGACAAGGAGCAGCAGGCCAAGGACAAGCAGGGCGAGGGCGGCCAGGACCAGCAGGACCAGGGCGACCAGGGCGGCCAGGACCAGAAGGACCAGGGCGGCCAGCAGGGCCAGGACCAGCAGGACCAGGGCGACCAGGGCCAGGACCAGAAGGACCAGGGCGACCAGGACCAGAAGGACAAGCAGAACAAGGGCGGCCAGGGCAAGGGCAAGAACGAGGACGAGGGGTACGACAACGAGAACTCCTCGGACCGCCAGAAGCGCCAGGACCTGCAGAAAAAGAACCGCGGCAACGAGAAGGACCGGCAGGACCGCTCCGACTCCAAGCGCTCCGGCAACCCGAACGGGGCGTGGTGAGCGCGCGGCGGCGGGGACTGTGACGTGCGACCAGGAACGGGATGGCGCCGCCGCCCCGCCCGCCACGGCCGCTAGAGTGGGACTGTGAAGATCCTCCTCGTCGGCAACGGCGGGCGCGAGCACGCGATCGCCCGCGCGCTCGCGCGCACGTCCACCACCGACCACCCCGTCGAGCTCGTCGTCCAAGCGGGCAACCCCGGCCTCGAGCGACTGGGCGACTCGCGCACCCTCGACCCCCTGGACCCCGACGACGTGCTGCGCCGCGCCCTGGGCGAGCAGGTGGATCTGGTCGTCGTCGGACCCGAGGCCCCGCTGGTCGCCGGGATCGCCGACGCCGTCCTGGAACGGGGTGTCCCCGTCTTCGGCCCGACCCGCGCAGCCGCACGGCTCGAGGCCTCCAAATCCTTCGCCAAACAGGTCATGGCCGCCGCCGGCGTCGCCACCGCCGCATCCCGCACCTGCCGCACCATCGACGAGGCCGGGGCCGCCCTGGACGCCATGGGGAGCCCCTACGTGGTCAAGGACGACGCCCTGGCCGCGGGCAAGGGCGTCGTCGTCACCGGGTCGCGGGACGAGGCGCTCGCGCACGCCGCGGCCTGCCTGGCCCGCCAAGGGGGCGCCGTCGTCATCGAGGAGTACCTCGACGGGCCCGAGGTCTCCCTCTTCTGCCTCAGTGACGGGGCCACCGCCCTCCCCCTGGTGCCCGCGCAGGACTTCAAACGCGCCGGAGACGGGGGCACCGGCCCCAACACCGGCGGCATGGGCGCCTACAGCCCCCTGCCATGGCTGCCCTCCGGCGCCGTGGACCAGATCGTCCACGACATCGCCCAGCCCGTCATCGACGAGATGGCCCGCCGGGGCACCCCCTTCGTCGGCCTGCTCTACTGCGGGCTCGCGATGACCTCGAAGGGCATCCGCGTCGTCGAGTTCAACGTCCGCTTCGGGGACCCCGAGACCCAGGTCGTCCTCGAGCGCCTAGACTCCCCGCTGGCGCCGCTGCTCCACGCCGCGGCGACCGGCTCCCTGGCCGGCGCCGCACCGCCCGTGTGGTCCCCCGACGCGGCCGTCACCGTCGTCATGGCCTCCGGCGGCTACCCCGGACCCGCGGACACCGGGCACGCCATCACGGGCATCGACGCCGCCGAACGGCTCGACGGCGTCCACGTCATCCACGCGGGCACCTCCGAGGAGATCACGGACGACCCCGCCGATGTGGCGGCCGGCTGCTGCGGATTCGAGCCCACCCTCGCACTCGTCAACTCCGGGGGCCGCGTCCTCGACGTCGTCGCCCGCGCCGCCACGGTGGAGCGCGCCCGCCAGCGCGCCTACGAGGCGGTCGGCCTCATCCGCTTCCAGGGCGAGCACCACCGCACCGACATAGCGACCTGGCCCGCTGGACTGGACGGCTGAGGCGCGGGGACCAGGAGGAACAATGGGCGAGCACGTCGAACTCACCGGGTGGGCGCACCTGGCCTCCGGCAAGGTCCGGGACATCTACGCCCCCGACGGGGAGGACCCCGCAGGAGCCGACGCCCTCCTCATGGTCACCAGCGACCGCATCAGCGCCTACGACCACGTGCTGCCCACCACCATCCCCGGCAAGGGCAAGATCCTCAACCAGATGGCGATCTGGTGGATGGGGGAACTGCGCGGCATCGTCGACAACCACCTCCTCGCCGTGGGGCGCGCCGCCCCCGCGAACGCGGCCGACGCCCTCGCCGGGGCGCCCCGCCCCCCGCTGCGCGCCGTGCCCGACGCCGTGGACGCGCGCGCCGTCGTGTGCCGCCGCCTCGACATGGTCCCCATCGAATGCGTGGTGCGCGGGTACCTCACCGGCTCCGGCCTAGCGGAGTACCGCCGCACCGGCGCCGTCTGCGGCATCGGGCTGCCGGGCGGGCTCACCGAGGGGTCCCGCCTCGACACCCCGGTCTTCACCCCCGCCGCCAAGGCCGGGGCGGGAGAGCACGACGAGAACATCACCTTCGAGCGCGCGGCCGCGATGGTGGGGCGCGAGCTGGCCGACCGCCTCAGGGACGCCTCCCTGGCCCTGTACGAGAGGGCCAGGGGGATCGCCGCCGGGCGCGGAGTGATCATCGCCGACACGAAGTTCGAGTTCGGCCTCGATCCGGACACGGGGCGGATCGTCCTGGCCGACGAGATCCTCACCCCCGACTCGTCGCGCTTCTGGCCCGCGGACCAGTGGCGCCCCGGGCGCCCCACCCCCAGTTACGACAAGCAGTACGTGCGCGACTGGCTGGCCTCGGCCGGATCCGGGTGGGACCGCGCCTCGGGGGAGAACCCGCCCGCACTGCCCGACTCCGTGGTGGCCGCGACCGCCGCCCGGTACGCCGGGGCCTACCGCCGCCTGACGGGCGCCGACCCCGTCCTCTAGCAGACCTGCCCGCCGGGCGAGGTGCGCGGCGGGATCCTCACCGACAACACAAGGAGGGACGCCGTGGGGCGAATCATCGTGGAAGTGATGCCGAAGCCTGAGATCCTGGACCCGCAGGGCAAGGCCGTCGGCTCGGCGCTGCCCAGGCTCGGGATCACGGGCTTCCAGGCCGTGCGCCAGGGCAAGTGCTTCCACCTGAGTGTGGAGGGGCCCGTCACCGGCGAACTCCTCGCCGAAGCCCGCAAGGCCGCCGAAGAGGTCCTGTCCAACCCCATCATCGAGGACGTCGTGCGCGTCGAGGCCATCGACGAGGCCGACGCCCGGTACGCGGGAGGCGCCCGGTGACGCGCATCGGAGTAGTGTCCTTCCCCGGCACCCTCGACGACCGCGACGCCGCGAGGGCGGTGCGCCTGGCGGGGGCCGAGCCCGTGGCGCTGTGGCACAAGGACGCCGACCTGCGCGGCGTCGACGCCGTCGTCGTCCCCGGAGGCTTCTCCTACGGGGACTACCTGCGCTGCGGGGCCATCGCCGCCACCGCTCCCGTCATGGCCGAGATCGTGCGCGGGGCCGGGCGCGGCCTGCCCGTCCTGGGCATCTGCAACGGCTTCCAGATACTGTGCGAGTCGCACCTGCTGCCCGGGGCCCTCATCCGCAACGACCACCAGAAGTTCGTGTGCCGCGACCAGGAGCTGCGCGTCGAGAACCCCGGAACCGCGTGGACCCGGGGGTTCAGCGCGGGCGACTTCATCACCATCCCCCTGAAGAACGGGGAGGGCAACTTCCAGGCGTCCCCCGACGAGCTCGCCCGCCTCGAGGGCGAGGGCCGCGTCGTCTTCCGCTACGCGGGCCCCAACCCGAACGGCAGCGCGAACGGCATCGCGGGAGTCGCCAACGACGCCGGGAACGTGGTCGGCCTCATGCCCCACCCCGAGCACGCCGCCGAGGCGGGCTTCGGCCCCCTCGCCCACGAGGGCGCCGCCGCCGCCCACCACGGCGGCACCGACGGCCTCCGGATCTTCCAGTCCGTCCTCGCCCAGCTGGCAGGCTGAGGGCCCCGGGTCCGCGCGAGGAGCGGACCGGCCCCCGCCTCGTGAAACAATGTACGAACGGAGCGAAGCATGACCGCCCAGGCCACCCCCACCAACCCCCGCGAGCTGCACGACACGGTCGAGGACGCCGCCGCCACCCCCGACAAGGAGATGCCCTGGAGGGAACTGGGGCTCAAGGAGGACGAGTACCAGCGAATCCGCGCCATCCTCGGCCGGCGCCCCACGAACGCCGAGCTCGCCATGTACTCGGTCATGTGGTCCGAGCACTGCAGCTACAAGTCCTCCAAGAAGCACCTGTCCGAGCAGTTCGGCGCACGGACCACCGACGCCATGCGGCGCCGCCTCCTAGTCGGAATGGGCCAGAACGCCGGAGTCGTCGACATCGGGGGCGGCTGGGCCGTGACCTTCAAAGTCGAGTCCCACAACCACCCGTCCTTCGTGGAGCCCTACCAGGGCGCGGCCACCGGGGTGGGCGGCATCGTCCGCGACATCATCTCCATGGGGGCGCGTCCCGTCGCCGTCATGGACCAGCTGCGCTTCGGCGCGGTCGACCACCCCGACACCGCGCGCGTCGTCCACGGCGTGGTCGCCGGAGTCGGCGGCTACGGCAACTGCCTGGGCCTGCCCAATATCGGCGGGGAGACCGAGTTCGACCCCTCCTACCAGGGGAACCCCCTGGTCAACGCCCTGTGCGTGGGGACGCTGCGCCATGAGGACATCCACCTGGCCAACGCGACCGGCGAGGGGAACCTCGTCGTCCTCTTCGGCGCCCGCACGGGCGGCGACGGCATCGGCGGCGCGTCCATCCTGGCCTCGGAGACCTTCGAGGACGGCGTGCCGGCCAAGCGGCCCAGCGTCCAGGTGGGCGACCCCTTCATGGAGAAGGTCCTCATCGAGTGCTGCCTGGAGCTCTTCGGGGCCGGGGTCGTCCAGGGCATCCAGGACCTCGGCGCCGCCGGGATCTCGTGCGCCACCTCGGAGCTGGCCTCCAACGGGGACTCCGGCATGCACGTCGACCTGGAGAACGTGCTGCTGCGCGACCCCACCCTGACCGCGGGCGAGATCCTCATGAGCGAGTCCCAGGAGCGCATGATGGCGATCGTGGCCCCCGCCGACCGGGAGCGCTTCTTCACGATCATCGACAAGTGGGACGTGGAGGCCTCCGTCATCGGCCGCCTCACCGGCGACGGGCACCTCACCATCGACCACCACGGGCACCGCATCGTCGACGTCGACCCCAAGACCGTCGCCCACGAGGGGCCCGTGTACGACCGCCCCTACGCGCGCCCCGCGTGGCAGGACGACCTGCGGGCCGCCACCTCGGAGCCCCTGCGCAGGCCCGCCACCCGCGCGGAGCTGGTCGAGGACCTCGAAGCGGTGCTCTTCGACGCCAACCAGGCCTCCAAGGCGTGGGTCACCGACCAGTACGACCGCTACGTGCAGGGCAACACGGCCCTCGCCCAGCCCGACGACGCGGGCGTCATCCGCGTCGACGAGGCCACGGGCCTGGGGGTCGCCCTGTCCACGGACGCGAACGGCTGGTACACGAAACTGGACCCCGCGGCGGGGGCCAGGCAGGCGCTCGCCGAGTCCTACCGCAATGTCTGCGTGGTGGGCGCCGAACCCGTCGCCATCACCGACTGCCTGAACTTCGGCAGCCCCGAGGACACGGACGCCATGTGGCAGCTGGTGACGGCCATGACCGCGCTGGCCGACGGCTGCGTCGAATTGGGGATCCCCGTGACCGGCGGCAACGTGTCGCTGTACAACTCGTCGGGGACGGTCAAGGGCCGGATCGGCTCCTCGATCAACCCGACCCCCGTCGTCGGAATGCTCGGGATCGTGCAGGACGTCGCGCGCGTGAACCCCTCCGGTTTCACCGAGGAAGGGCTGGCGGTGGTCCTGCTGGGGACCACCCGCGAGGAGTTCGACGGCTCCGCGTGGGCGCGCGTCGCCCGCTCGCACCTGGGCGGAGTGCCCCCCGAGGTGTCCCTGCCCGCCGAGGTGGCGCTGGGGAACGTGCTGCGCGCGCTGAGCGCCGCCGACGGCCCCGACGGGCGGCCACTGGTCCGCGCCGCCCACGACCTGTCCAACGGCGGCCTCGCGCAGGCGCTGGTCGACTCCGCCCTGCGCTTCGGCGTCG
>ERZ773035.2096-NODE-2096-length-13365-cov-43.704508_pt1 | contig 13365 bp, 12 predicted proteins | sample MGYA00511487_ERZ773035 | MGnify/ENA primary metagenome ERZ773035 (study PRJEB29015, sample SAMEA2737985) | human oral metagenome | biome: human oral; feature: human-associated habitat; material: dental | place: China | collected 2024 ...
CCCCGTCGCCCGCGGGGGCCGCGCCACCACCTGACGCCCCGTGCGCGGGCTCACCCGCGTGGGGCGCTCCGCGGACGGGAGGCCGGATAGCGGGGCGCGCCTCGTCGGCACTGCGCATCCGCAGCCCCATGCGGCGCACCTCCTCCGCACTGAGGGCGGCGAACTCGTCGGCGCCCCACACGCGGTCCACGCGCCCGGCTTCCATGCGCACGTACCTGTCGGCGATCCCCGTCAACCACGACAGGCGGTGCTCGGCGACCAGCACCGCGCACCCCGCCTCCTTCGCGCGCGCCACGAATCCCGCCATGTCCGCCACAGCCGGCAGATCGAGGTTGCTCGTCGGCTCGTCCAACAGCAGATTCGCGGGGCGCACTGCCCAAAGACTCGCGAACGCCACCTTCTGCCGCTCCCCTCCCGAAAGGCGGAAAAGGTCGCGCCCCGCCAAGGCGCTCATGCCCAGCTCCTCGAAAGTGGCACCAACGCGCTGGCGGATGTCCTCCGGGGGCCAGCCCGCGTTCTCCAGGGCGAATGCGACCTCCCCAGTGGAGTCGGCGCTGAAGAACTGGGTGCGCGGATTCTGGAACAGCGAACCCGCCCGCTGGGCGATCTCCCACGTCTCCAGGGCGTCCACGGCCCGGCCGTCGAGGCTGACGCGTCCGTGCGCGGTTCCGGGGAAGAACCGGGGCGCCAAACCCCCGGCCAGGCGCAGTGCGGTCGACTTGCCGCACCCCGAGCGCCCGCACAGCACAACCACCTCGCCGGAGCGCACCGTCAGCGACACGTCCACGGCCCCGGCGCGCCCCTCGTCGACCTGCGCGCGGTAGGTGAAAGAGGCGTGGTCGAACTCGATCATGCCAGCGCCCGCAGAGCCAACGAGCCGACGGCGGTGGCGCCGAAGACCGCGAGCACGGCGTAGTCCGCGCCGCCCATGGCAATGGGCAGGTAGCAGGTGCGGCGGACCGGGTTCTCGATGCCGCGCGCTATCGAGGCCACCGCCAGTTCGTCGGCGACCCGCCCCGCTCCCAGGAGCAGCGGCGCGTAGACGCAGTCGATTGTGCGCATCGGCGCCCGGAGGAACCCCGCAGGGCTCGGCGAGACCCCGCGCATCCGCATGGCCGTCGTGATGGCGCGCCAGTCCTCGCGGACAACGGGCAGGTACCGCAGGGCCACGGCCAAGGGGGCCACCAGCGATCGGGGGGCGCGGGCTTTCACGAGCGCGCCCATGAACTCGTTCACGGGAGTGGTCCGCACGGTGGCGTAGGCGATGAGCCCGCAGGCGAACATCTTGCGCACGAGCACGAGGAACGCGGTCAGCGCGGTGCGCAGTGCGACGCCGTCCAGGTCGGGGACGAACCGCGCGGCGACCACAGCACTGATCCCGAGGACGAGCGCCACAACGGACCCCCGCCTCACACCGACCACGACGCCGAAGGCGGAGGCCACGCACATGAGGGCGACCTCGCAGGAAGCGCTGGGGGCGAGCGCCACCGCCACCGCCATGGCGGCGATGGACAGGAGCTTCGTGCGGGGGTCGAGATGCACGCTGTTCCTCACGACGCGCCTTTCTGCGGACGGGGCTGGGCTGGGGATCGCCGCACGGGGCCGGGCGGGAACCGGGGCGGATGCTGTGGCCGGGGGCGGGGGAGGGCCTGGGCGGTGCTGCTCAGGCTGTGATCCCCGCGCGCTCGAACTGCCTGCGCAGCAACCGCAGGCCGACCAGGCCGCTCACCACGGCGCACGCGATCGTGGACAGGACCATCGCGGGGAGCATCCATCCCGTGGCCGTCGCCATCATCGTGTCCATGTACGCCTGCTCGCCCCCTTTTCCGGTCAGGTACGAGGCGTAAGCGGCGGGGTCCACCCACAGGGCCAGGTACGAGCCCATGGGCGCCAGCGAGTACACGACGAACGCGCAGAAAGCCAGCGCCCTGCTGCGAAACCCGCCCAGGCCGGCGATGAGGTCGGCGAGGACCGCCAGCACCACGCAGGCCACGGACCACCCCCAGTACATCCCCGTCACGAAGAGGATGATGCCCTCGATGGCGCCGAGGATGATGAGGGGCCCGTGCTTGGGGACCCTGGCGATCAGCAGCAGGTAGACGGGGCCGGTGAGCAGGGCGGCCGCTGCGGGCATCCAGAACGTGAGTACGGGGTTCGTCGCGAAAAGGCCGCCCCCGACCATCGTGAACACGAAGTACAGCGCCGTGAACACGCCCGTGGTGACCAAGTCCCGGGTGTCGAGCCCCGTCGGCTTCGTATCGGTGGAGTGCTTCACCGTTCCCCCGTCCTTCCCTATCAGGTTAGGGTCGCCTTCCCTTTTCTTCGTTAGTATATGAGTTGGGGCGGGACTGGCGTGATCCGGCGGGGAACTCCGTCCGATCCGCACGGATCCGCGTCCGATTGGAATAGGAAGAAAGGACGGGATGATGAAGGAGGCGTTCCAAGCCGCGCTCCTCGCGGGGGCGTCGTTCGCGCCGACGGAGCCGCCCGACGGTTTCGGCCCATTGTGGAACTCCTACAAGTCCGATGGCCAGCGGTGCCGGGGCTGGTTCCACCACCTGTCCCCGGAGCGCGCCGAATGGAGCATCAGCATCCACGACTTCGTGATGGAGGGGGACTTCGTCATGGACTCGGCCCCGCACCGGTACCTCACGGTCACGTGGTTCAAATCGATTTGCGGCGAGGAGTTCCAGCCCTATCGCAGGCTCAGGCCGGGCGCCGTCTGGGGGCTGAGCATCGGGGGCGGCCCCTGGCGCGGAGTCGCCCATGGGAGCTCCCCCGTCCAATGCGTTTCCATCGAGGTCACGCCCGGCTTCGCGCAGAACTGCCTGGCGGGAGAACTCGCGGGAGACGACGGCGCCGGGGCCCGGGAGGAGGAGGTCGAGAGGGCGTTCACCGCGTTGGGCGACAGCGGTCCCTTCCCGGAGATGAGCGCCCTCCTGTCCGGGCTGTGGCCACGCCCGCGGGACGGCGCGCGCAGCGCGCTGCACTACGAGGGCAAGGTCCTCGAGGCGATGGGCCTCATCGTCGAGCGCTCGCGTTCCGCCACCACCGGCGAGGCCAAACCGGTGGCCGCCGTCGACCGTGAACGCATGCGCGAGGTGGCGCTCTACATCGACGACCACTGCTCGGCGCGCCTGCGCCTGGCGGATCTGGCGGCGATCGCGTGCATGAGCCCCACGAAGTTCAAGGAGACCTTCAAGAGGGTGAACGGTAAGACGCTCACCCAGTACGTCCAAGAGCGGAGGATGAGCCACGCGGAGGCACTGCTGCGGCACAGCGACCTCACGATCGAGCAGGTGGGGCGCGCCGTGGGCTACACCTGTCCGAGCCGGTTCTCCGCGCTGTTCAAACGTGAAGTCGGCGTTCGCCCCAGTGACCTCCGCAAGGCGCTGAGCGCCTGGCCGTGAAACACTCCCCGCCCCTCAGTCCTGGCTGGGCCCGCCACGCAGCTCGGGTGGCCGCCGGGCCGTATGTCCGCCCGGCGGAGCTATAAGCATTGCTTATACCCCCTGCCCTCCAGGGCCCGGCGGCGCGCCTGGTCGGCGGGTGAAGCGCTGGCGGAACCCGTCCACGTCCGTGCGGACAGCGCGGTCGGGCTTGAGCGGGGATGCCACGGCCCGTGGGGCGCCCGAGCGCGTGGAACCGGTGGTGCGGTGCCGGCGCGGCATCGCAGGTCGCGGATGGCCAAGGGGCGCGCCTCGCCGGCCGGATCCTCGAACAGGGAGTGCTGCTGGCCCGCCGTCGATCGTGCCTCCTCATCATTACCGCCAGTGGCGGTATAATTGTGGCGGTAATGGGAGGGTGGTCATGGTCTACGAACCGCCGTTTGAGCGCACCAATGCGATCGATGCGCTCTGCATGGAGATTGCTGAGCTGGTCGGCATGCTCTCGCCGCAGGCGCCCCTGGCGACGAACCCCACGCTGCGCCGCGAGCTGAGGATCCAGACGATCTACTCCTCGCTCATGATTGAAGGGAACAGTCTGGATGAGCGGGCGGTGAGCGCTGTCCTTGACGGACAGCGGGTGCTTGGGGATCCGCGCGACATCCTGGAGGTGCAGAACGCGCGAGCGGCCTACGACCTCATTCCCGACCTGGACCCCCACTCCGTCGACGATCTTCTTCGTGTTCACCGCGTGATGATGGACGGCCTCGTCGCCGATGCCGGGCGCTTCCGCTCCGGCAACGTCGGCGTGTTCGATGGGGGAGTCCTGATCCACGCCGGTACCCCGGCCACCTACGTCTCCGACGTGATGGGGGACCTCTTCGACTGGCTGCGCTCCACCAGCATGCACCCGCTCCTAGCCTCGTGCGTTTTCCACTTCGAGTTCGAGTTCTGCCACCCCTTCTCCGATGGGAACGGCAGGACGGGAAGGCTCTGGCACACCCTGCTCCTGTCGAAGTGGCGGCCGGTGCTGGCATGGCTCCCCGTGGAGTCCACGATCAGGAGGAAGCAAGCGGGCTACTACGCGGCCCTCGCTCAGTCGGGCGCGAGCGGGTCGAGTGAGCGATTCGTTGAGTTCATGCTCGAGGCGATCCACGAGTCGGTACTCCCGTTTGCTAAGCCCACGAGTGAACGCGGCGTTGCCCGGTCCCGTGCCCTCGGGTTCTTCCGTGAGAATTCGCGCGCGACGGTTGCCCAGCTCGGAGAGTATCTCGGCTGTTCGAAGCGAAGCGCTGAGCGCGTGGTCGCGCAGCTGAAGGAAGAAGGCACACTCGTGCGCCAGGGGAGCGCGCGGGCGGGCGTGTGGGTGGTCCGGGATCCTGGGCTCTAAAGGCGTCTGGGACGCTGGCGGTGTCGCAGGGCTGGTCATCGATGGCGTTCTTGCACCCCTTGGAACGGGTCCAGCGTTGCGATGGCGCCCCGGAGCGGAACCGCTTGCCGCGTTCGGCCAGCCAGTTCCGGTAGGCCGCGCCACCGGCCTGGCACCAGGTCCAACAACCGGGTCGCACGACTCGATCTCCAGGACCATCCCCGCGTCGGACCGCTCGGCGGCGATCAGGTGGAACCCCTCCACATCCCACTCACTCACACCCAACTCTGAAGAGCCTCGAATCGGGAGATGGTGCCCCATGCCCGCTTCAACTCGCAGTGGGCCTCCTTCCTGTTACCGCCAGCTGCGGTGTACTATCGACGGCAACTGCTGTGTGCCGAGGGCCTATTGGTTGAAAAGTCGGCGCGGGCTCGCTTGTGCGGTGGTGCGCGCCGTGTTTGTGTGGATCGTTGCCTACGCGGTTAACGGACGTAAGAGGACTGAGCAAGGGGCCCGCTATGATCTGAGAAAACTGAGGGCAGCTCGCAACAACCTGTAAACCTATACGAGGAGTCGGTAATGAGCGAAAGTAAGTCGGAGCAATGGTTGCTCGACGAGATCTGTGCGTATGTTGAGGATGATAAACGCAAGTACGCAATTGCGATCGAAGGGCCTTGGGGATCGGGGAAGACGCGATTCTTGAGTTCCGCGCTATGGTCGGCATTGAAAGGCCGCCGCAAACGCATGGTTCGAGTTTCAATGTTTGGCCTGAAGGACGCTGATGAACTCTATGACAAGCTTGGGGCTGTTTTGATGCGCCTCGAGAGTGATGGCAGCGGCAAGCTCCGGAAGGTTCTTAGGAGAGTGGCTTCCGGTCTGCCAAATGTGGTCGCTGCCGCAATGTCCGCGGTTGGGATTCCGTTGAATGGTGATATGGGAGCGAAGCTGGTCGTGGACCTCCTGTTGTCAGACAAGCATGTTCTCGTGTTTGATGATGTGGAACGGCGCTCTGGATCCTCAGATGATCTGTCGCTATTCGGTGCCGTAAATGAGCTGGTCGAGGGGAGGGGGGGTAAAGGTTGTGTTTGTTGCGCAGGGTCTTGGTGATGATGCGGGTGATCGTCGCTCGTTCGACGCGGACATTCGCGAAAAGCTCTTGTGGAAGGTGTACTCTTACAATCAACCCCCAGTTCAGTTGGTGGATGATATATTCGGTCAGCTGAATTGCCCTGTTGGTGGTATTGATGTGCTTCAATGTGTTCAGAAAGCCGTGGCGCGGTCGGAGTGCTCCAATGCGAGGACTATGCTACGAGTTGAACAAATGGTTGCTGAGGTGATCGACTCAGGGGTGCTGGAGGATGAGTCGATTTTCATTGAAAACCGCAGGTCGGCCTTTATAGATCTTGTGCAGTTCGCGTTGATGGTTTGTGGAGGTGAAACTCCTCGGGAACCTTCGCGGCCAGCTGGTGAGGGGGAGCTAGCGTTCTTCGATGTGGAATATATGCGTGCTCATCGGCTGTATGAACAGTACCGGGACCTTCCGTGTGTCGATGCGTACTTTCGTTCGCGTAAGAGCGGGGAGCGGGTTGATCTGGATGGCAGTATTCGCAGCTATATTGAAAAGAGGTACCCAAACTCGAGAGATACGCAGGCCGTGCTTGATATCAAATCTGTCATTGAGTCGAAGATGGGCACATTGTCTGACCAAGACGTAAGTCCCATAGTCTCCAGATTGTCGAATCTGATCAGGCGTAAGGAGTTCTCGCCAATCGTGCTTCGAGATGTGGTTTACTGGAATCTATGGTTTTCTGAGCACGGTTTCGAGGATGCGGTGCCGGTGGATGAGCTGGTTTCCTGCTGCGAGCGAGCTATGGATCGAGAGTTGCAGAGGGCGCTTGAGTTCTCGATGAATCAGCGTTCTGCGTTTTCACTTAGTGAGTCCGCTGATTCGGTTCTCGCGAAGTTGTCAGCGTACGCTGTTGAAGCCTATGCGAGTGACCTCGCGGAAAACGTGGCCAAGTGCGTCTCCAATGGTGGTTCTGCCGACGAGATCTTGAGCATGTTGTCAGAGTCCTTAACTTTTGGCGTGCAGGGCCTGGTGTCTGTTGAGCCATTGCACGTTGCTTCTGCGTATTTCAATTCGGTCCCGGAGGGGCAGGAAGAACTTAGGCGTGTCGTTCATAGATTGGAAACTGAAGTCCCCATCCCGGACGGAGCTAAAGGCCGGGTCGATGATTGGCTTTCCGCGCTCAAGAATGCGCTCAATGAGAATGATGATACCGACCGTATGACCCGGGTGAGGAAGGGGTGGTTAATTCAAACTATCGATAGGGTGCTCGGACCGTAGTTGGAGGTGTGTGGAATCCGAGTGAGGCGTGCTCACGGTTCCACAGGTGAACGCCTAAAAGAGGGGGAGGATGGGGTAAGGGGCCTGTGCGTATGCACGAGTTCCCTGTGCGTCTATTGCGCGTAGGCGATCCGCGGGAATGACACGCGCGGATGACGCCGAGGCTGACGACAGAACCTGCGTCGCCAGGCATCCTCGCCGTTGGGCTTGTAGTCGTCCCACTCGGACATCGAGCAGTCCGTGTATAGGTCGTCGGCCAGCTCTAGGATCACATCAACGAGTTCCAAAAGGGGCGACCAGCCTGCCGGGGCTCTCGTTGAAGTCGACCCGAGTCCCCACGAGTGTGCCCGCGAGCGCCGCGGTGGCATTGGAGTCGCCGTGGTTGGCTGCCGGAGGTGCTCGCTCCCGCGATGTCGTCCTCGTGGCGCCGCTCGCCCTCAGCTGTTCGCCGCGGTGTCCGCGAGGAAGCCGTTCACTTCGGCGGCGAACTCCTCGGCGTGCTGGAAGAGCGAGCCGTGGCCGGCGTGCGGGTAGATCACCAGACGACTGTCCGCGATGCGCTCGTGCATGTCGTAGGAGTTGGGGGTCGGCACCATGTCGTCCGTGTCCCTGTTGACGATCAGGGTCGGCATCGTGATGTGGGACAGGTCGTCGGCGGGGGAGGCGCCCCAGCGTTTGATCGCGCGCAACTGGCGCAGGAACGACGGGACGGTCACGGCCTTGTCCGCGTACTGCGCGGTGCGGGAGCCGAGACGGCCGAGGACCTCGTTCGCCACCGCTTCGCCGTGGGCGTCGCGGGTGTAGAAGATGTAGCGCTTGGGATCCTTGCGCTTCAGCGCCGCCCGGAACATGTGGCGGAACGTCGTCGGGGTGACCTTGTCGATGCCCAGGCCCGCGCGCGGACCCGTCCCGACCAGGATCAGGCGCTCAACCAGTTCGGGGTCGTGCCGCACGACCTCCTGCGCGATCATCCCGCCCATCGACAAGCCCAGCAGGTCGACGCGGTCGTGGCCCAGGCCTCGGACGATGCGAGCGGCCTGCTCGCCCGCCTCCTCCAAGGTGGGGGGAACGGTGCCGCCGCTGGCGCCCACGCCCGGCAGGTCCAGGAGGATCAGGTGGCGGTCATTCGCGAGCTGGTCCACCAGGCGCGGGTCCCAGTTGTCCAGGTTGGCCGCCAGGTGCACGAGCATGACGAGGGGGAGTCGCGAGGCGCCCGGGGACAGTTCGCGGTAGGCGATCTTCGTCCCGTCAACGGTGATGAACGAGGTGGGGGTGGTCAGGTAGCTCACTGGAAGTCTCCGATACGAACGATGGTCTTGCCCTGCGAGCCGCCCGCGCGGACCTTGGCCATGGCCTTGTTGATCTGGTCAAGGGGGAAAGTGGAGTCGATCGACGCCGTCAGCGGACGGTCGGCCGGGAAGAGGGAGGCGATGCGCTCCAGCTGAGCGCCGTCCTCGTGGACGAAGACGAAATCGTAGGTCTGGTGTTTGCGCGCGGCCATGGCGTCGTACTTGCGGCCCGTGAAGGACAGGAGCATGCGCTTGTACCAGGGCATCCCCATGCGGCGCGCGAAACGGCCGTTGGGCATTCCACGCAGCGACACGAGACGGCCGCCCTCTTTGAGGACCGCGAACTCGCTGGGCAACTCGCTCTCGCCCAGGGTGTCGAGCACCAGGTCGACGTCGGCGAGGACATCCGTGTAGTTCTGCTTCTTGTAGTCGATGAAGACGTCGGCCCCGAGGGCGCGCACACGCTCCTCGTTCATGCCGTTGCCGTTCGTGGCTACTGTCAGTCCCAGGCTCTTCGCGACCGGAATCGCCATCGCGCCCAGCGACCCCGTGCCCCCCGAGATGAAGACCGTCTGGCCGGGCTGGGCGTCCATCAGCTCGAAGGCCTGCATGGCGGTGAGGGCCGTCAGCGGAACGGCCGCCGTCTCCTCCAGGGACAGGTACTCGGGCACGTGGGCGAGAGCCCCGGCTTCGACGGCCGCGTACTCGGCGAACGCGCCGATCTTCGACAGCGGCATGCGTCCGTACACGCGGTCGCCGACCTCGAAAGCGCGCACGCTCGCGTCGACCTCTTCGACGATCCCGGAGAGTTCATTGCCCATGACGAGGGGGAAGGCGTAGGGGGTGATCAGCTTGACTTCGCCGCGCTGAATCATGTTGTCCAGCGGGTTGACAGCGGCGGTGTGGATCCTCACCAGCACCTCGTCGGCGGAGGGCGTGGGAATGGGGATGTCGCGCACCTCGAGGCCGGTGGTGTTCTTGTCGTATCGGGTGAGGATAGCGGCTTTCATGGTGGTCCTTAAAGTTCGTGGGGGGTGTCAGAAGTGCGAGCGCATCTGCGTGATGCAGTCGGCCAGGGTGGTCGTCGTGAGCTCGCGCTCGAGGGCCTCCTGCTGCCTGGCGAAAACGTCCGTCAGGGTGGGGCGGATGTGTGCCCCGACGATGCACTCGTCGTTCGGGTTCCTGTGAATATCGAAAAGCTGGATGGTGTCCGTGTCCGTGACGGCGCAATAGATGTCGCGCAGGGAGATCTGCTGCGCGGGCGCAGTGAGCGTGAAGCCGCCCGCCGCGCGGCTGGACTCGATGAACCCTGCCTTTGCCAGGCGCGTCGTCAGCTTGCGGATGTAGCTGGCGTTCGTCCCGACGCTCGCCGCGATGGCGGTGGAGTTGATGGGGCGCTCCGCCTCGGAGATGAGGATCAGCGCGTGGATCGCGGAGGAGAATCGAGTGTCCATGACCTTTATCCGTGTCTGTATCAGATGCAGATACGGTAAGGGGGTGTTGAGGAACTGTCAATCGATGGCGCTGTGATGTGAGCCGCGCGCGATCGCCTTGAAGGCCCCTAGGCGGGCGGCAGCAGGAGCGGCAGGCTGTGGGCGACCTGGTTCTGGACGGACTCCATGGAGTGGGTCTCGCCCTCGTCCACCCACAGCTGCAGGCTGTCGGGGGTCATCAGCTCCGGGTAGTCGAGGCGCAGCTCGTCCAGCTGGGGGCTCATGTCCCCCAGGGCCGGGTCGTCCGATCCGACCGAGGCCAGGATCCGGAAGTCCCCGGCCCCGTAGTCGGCGCGCTCGGAACCCGCGGTGAGGAGCTGTGCGATCTGGTCGAGGTCGGCGTCCGTCGCGCGCCCGATCCACGACTCGCCGGCCATCGGCATGTACCCGTAGAAGTACTGGGGGCGCATGGAGAAGACGTCCCACGTGGTGGTCGCCCCCATTGAGAAGCCGCCGAAAGCGCGGTGCGTGCGGGAGTCCCGCAGGGACTGGTCCGAGGTGTCGCCGTGGGCGAACGTCGTGTAGGTGGACTCGACGCGGTCGATGACCGTGTCGATCTCAGTCGTCGCGAAGAAGCGGTTGAGCTCGTAGTCGTCCTCGTAATCGTCTGTCGCGAAGGAGCGGTCCGGGTAGTAGGTCGCGAACACGACGAGCGTGGGGGAGAGCTGGCCGGAGTCCGTGAGGTGGTCGATCACGGGGGCGATGCCCTCCGCCAGCCCTTCGGCGCTGCCCTGCCAGCCGTGCGTCAGGTAGACGATGTTCGCGGGGGAGCCTGGGGAGTAGGTGTCGGGGACGTAGACGTACGCTTCCTTGTCGTAGGTGGTGCCGCGGTAGGCCTGCTGGTAGGCGACCGTGTCGATGGAGCCGTGCAGCTGCGAGGCCGCGGCCGAGAAGGCCGTGAGCACCGACAGGGAGCTCTCCTCGTCGTCCTCGTAGGCGATCGGCGAGGGATCCCGCTCCGTGGGCGCCCCGTCGAAGGCGTGGGAAGCCAGGCCGACAGCGCTCAGCAGGGAGACGGAGACAGCGAGTGCCGAGCCGATCAGGGTTGCTCGGCCGATGGACGGCCTCAGGATTCTGATGTTCATCGATTGTGTCCCGTGCCCTTCGTCCTCATGGCCCCCACTGTAGTTCCCATTTCCCCGTCACTGCTAACGGGTGTGGGGTGTTCCGCTCGCACGGACGAGGGGGCGGCCTCGTGCGCCGCTTCGCCACGGCCCACTGGCGGTTCGCCGTGCGGGCGGGGCGTCCGCGCGCGTCCGTCATTTCCTCAGCTTTTGTGCGCGGTGATGGCGAACTGCAGGGGGAGTCGTTCGGGCCGGTCCCGCAGGCGCCAGCCCCCGTCGGAGTCCTGTTCCATGAGCCGCGGCCACGGGCACCACGCGGCGCGGGCGGCCTCCTCGACGCTGTCGATGACCAGGCCCGCGTCGATGAGCGCGGTGATGGTCTGGCCGAGGGAGTGGTTCCACTGGTGGTTCGTCGTGTGGGCGATGCGGGGCGCTCCGGGGGTGTCCACGTAGCTGGAGTCGTCGTCCCAGGTGGCGGGTTCCTCCAGCTGGAAGTAAGGCTGTTCCACCTTCAGGCCGTCGGAGACGTCCTCGCCGATCGCCATGAACATGGGGTGGTCGTCGCGGATGAAGAAGGTGCCGCCGGGTTTGAGCAAGGACGCCACGACCCGCGCCCACTCCCCGACGTCGGGCAGCCAGCACAGGACGCCGATCGACGTGTAGACCAGGTCGAAGTCGCCGGACACGGCCCGCCTGGCGTCGTAGACGTTGGCGTGGACGTACTCGATGCCGGCGCCCGCCCTCTCGGCGATGCTCCGCGCGTGTGCGAGCGACGCCTCGGACAGGTCGAGGCCCACGACCCGCGAGGCGCCCAGGCGCGCGAAGCCGATGGTGTCCGTGCCGACGTGGCACTGCAGATGGATGACGTGCCTGTCGGTGAGGTCTCCGAAGCGCCCGACGTCCTGGGCGAGCTCCGCGCTGATGGCCGCCGGATCCGCGAGCAGGCGCTGATAGCCGCAGTAGTCGCCCGCCATATGCAGTTCTGCGCGGTCGTCCCAGTTCTTCGCATTGTCGGAGAACCAGCGCACCCGCTCGTCCGCTTCGCTCATCGGGGATCCTCCTGGTCCGCATCGTGCCCTGCCCGGTCGGCGCTCGCGGCGCGGTGGCGCGCGCTGCGCCTGCCGCGCGGTGGCGCCTCCGCAAGGCCGGTTGCCCACGAGGCGCGCCCCGCCATCGTACGCCATGGTGCGGCCGACCGGTCCGGCACTGATCGCCACGCGGATCTTCGCGCCCAGTGTCGGCGGCAGCCCGTGCCCGGCCCCTCCTAGCCGGAAGGAATGTCCGCGCCCTATGATCCCCCGCGGGGTGCTAGTCTTCAAGCACCGGTACGCAAGGAGGCGCAGCGGATCGTGCGGGTGTTCTCCAGGCCCTTGGCATCCGCGTCGCACTGGCCGGGACGAAGTGAGGAATAATCATGGATGATGGTGGGGAGAAGGATGAATACGGGCTCCCCGTCCCCTCTCCTTATCAAGGGGAGGACGACTTCAACGCGCTCGAATACTATACGGATGAGTACAGCGCAGCGCGGACTCTCGACGAGGCGATAGAAATGCGGGGCTACAAGTCTTTCGCCAAACGTGTCGAACCGGAGGACTTCGCGGAGAACGGGGCGCAGATCGGCGCCAAAATCGGCCCGGCGGAGTTGTGGGCGGACTTCACCTACCCCTCGAATGATCGGAAGGCGGGTGCGGACCGCGAGAAAATAGCCGACGGAGTGCGGGAGGGCGACGAGTTGGCGGTCTTCCGCTGTTCCACGGACGTGTCCCCGTGGGGCTATGTCTTCGTGGACTCGAACGGGGTGAGGCTGCCCTTCGAGCCTTATCATGACTTCGACGACTTGTTCCTCCAGCGCGCTCTGGACAGCATGACGTTGGGGCAGGAACTGGTGTGCGTCGTCCTGGAGATCTCATGCCACGGCGGTTCCGGCGTGCCCGGCGACCCGGACTTCACGTGGCGCGTTTACTCGTGCCGAGTAATGGTGTTCAAAGTCGGGTAAACCCTTTCGCGGGCGCGCCCCGCCATCGTACGCCACGGTGCGGGTGGGCCGTGTGCGGGTGGTCTGGCGACGCCCGGCCCGGGGAATGCGATCGCCGGACCGCGGTCGCTGGGTCATGTATCCGCCGTCGGTCCGCCGGGGTTCGGGCCGTGTGTTCGCCCGGTGGGGCCATAGACATTGTCTATACCCCCGGGGCCCGGGAACACGACCGCCCGGTGGGTCGGGTCCTCCTTCCTTTCCTTGTCCGTCCGGTGGGTGGGTTGCTGGGTCCGTGCCGGGCGGGTCCGCGCCGGTCGGGCGGGCTCGCAGGGATTGCTGGGGTTGTGGGTCGGGTCCTCCTCCCTGTCCTTGCCCGCCCGGTCGGCGCGCGGGCCCGGGCGGGTTTGGGTCGCTGTGGGTGTGGTTAGTGGCCGTCTTGTTC
>ERZ773035.2101-NODE-2101-length-13341-cov-8.374153_pt1 | contig 13341 bp, 3 predicted proteins | sample MGYA00511487_ERZ773035 | MGnify/ENA primary metagenome ERZ773035 (study PRJEB29015, sample SAMEA2737985) | human oral metagenome | biome: human oral; feature: human-associated habitat; material: dental | place: China | collected 2024 ...
GTATTTCTCCATGCTTTCTTGCTGTTATCTGTTCAGAACCTTGAATAACACGTTTTTCTTCCGCATTTTTATAATGAGGATCAGGAGTATTAACATCGTTTTTTTTCTGAATAGGGTTAGTGAGTTGTTGGTATGCGTGGTCTGCTTCATGATTTAAAATAGTTGCGGGCGATAACATAACTCCATTTGTCGACTCAAAACCTATTTCTGGATTCCAGTGAATCGTATTTGTTTGGGGATCAAATTTATTTTCACCCACTGCATCTTCTTTGAGAAATACAATTTGTGGGTGTTTTTCCAAATTATACAAGATACCTGCCGTACCTTTTTGATTCATATAGTTTACTGCCTGTTTAAAAACTTGTTTAAACTTATTGGAAGATCCTTTTGCAAATCTTATCTTTTTCCCATCCGGATCCACGAGCATCACGGGGTTATTCGCACAGTAGTTATACCCGCTCAAACTTGGATAGTTATCCGTCAGCGGGTCAACGGATAGCCACCCAAGCAAAAGTAGTGTGTATGTGTCGTTTTTTGTACGCATGTGGCAAAGGTAGTAAAAACTTTAACTAAACGGATAGCGGATTTAATTTTTAACAAAATGAAATGAGTGCTTTCGTTACTTGCTTGGTAAAACTTACTCTAATAGGAATCTATACCTTTTGAATCGCTCATCGTTTTTGACCTCTTCTGCATTTTTAGGATATACTCTTATTTGTAGCAATAAGGATATCCATTTCTCGACATTTTCCTCTTTTACGTTAAAAAGCAGTATTTGAACATTGTTTTTTTGTATCACTATATGCTTACGTCCATGTATAGGTATTGAGAAATTCGTATCGTGAGACAAAAAACGTTTGAGTCTTTTAAAGTGAATATTACAGCTATTGAATTCATCGCAGATAAAAAACTCTAAACTGTAGAATAGTCTTTTCCCCTCGTTGATATCGTAAAAGATTGTGTCTTTTAGCTCTGTAAAATTGATTTTTTCTATTACATCTTTATCGTTACGAGATATGTTTACCGCCCACCACAACGGTTGGGAAACAATAATGGCCTGATTGTCAGGATATATAAAAAATGGATCTAAAACACCATTATAATATTTAACACCTTCGGGCAACTCTATTTCATAGTCAGGTCTAAAATTTAGCGAATAACATGCATGGTATAATATGTTTCTGTTCACTTTTCTTACAAATAACAACTTCCCATTATTGCGTTGTATCTTACAAAAATTTTTGGGGGGCTTTGGGATTTTAATATCAAAATATTGTTCATATAGATATCCATAAACCTCGTTTACTTTGGCTTCAGCCCTTGGAGTAGCACAAAAAAAGCACAAAGCAAACCATAATAACATCTTTTCTCTCATAATTCTAACTACTCTTGTTGATTGTTGTAATTTTCTATTTTTTTTAATCCTTTCAGATATCTACTAAAAGATATCCCAGAGTTAGGAGTTATAGCTCCGTCTTTATTATAAAATCCTATGCTAGCTCCGGTTCCGTCATCACCAGTAACAGCCTCTATTTTATCAGTAGCACCATCTATATCAGTTGAAGATGGAGTAGGAGCACCATGTATTCCTTCTCCGTTTTCATCAATCAAATAACCATGATCATGAAATTCCAAATCACTTTGTTTATCAGGGAATTTCTCCTTGAAATTCTTTCTGGCTTGCATTACCGTTTCATAGGTCAGTTCTTTTGGTTTGTTACTTGTAAATATATCCGACTTGTCTCCTCCATTTGATACAAACATGTGTTCATTTCCTTTAGTGTCTGCCGTCAATTTTCTTACCTTTTTCATTTGTTCCCCTACTTCAGGAGTTGGAGCATTTATCACATACCCCTTTGCAATAGCCTTGTCCACTTCGGCTATTTTAACAGATGTCGTAATTACCTGCTTTTTTGCATTACTGCCATCATTAACATGCTTGACATGTTTTCCGTATAGGTTAAAATAATCAGTTATTTGCATCCCATCCGGATCCACGAGCATCACCGGATTATCCGCACAGTAGGCGTACGGAGATAGGTGCGGGTATTTGTCGGCGAGCGGGTCTACAGAGAGCCAGATACTTAGCCTATCGGTGTAGTAGCGGGCTCCGTAGTAGCTGTAGCCCGTCTCGTCGTCTTTCTCCTTGCCATTGAATTTATACGCCGAGCCGAAGTAGCCGTTACTGCGTACATCTATCCAATCCTCACCGTATGGCAGGTAAGCTATCTGCTGCACCACATCTGCAGCGTCGTCGGTTATGAGCGTGGCACTGCCGAGATGGTCGGTGTGGTAGTAGAAGACTGCCTCAGGTGCAGACTTATACAATGTGCTTCTGTGGTAGAAGATATAAGGATATATTGAAGTTACATCTATATATGGCGTAACCCCAATATTATTTTTATACGTATTTATCGCATTTTGATTTGTTTTTCTATTTATCTCTTTTAGGTCGGATACTATCGGACTAGTGTGTTGGAATATATTGGAAAATCCACCGCTACCGATACTGCTGCAGATACGGTTGCCCTCTTCGAAGTAGTGCTTGGTATAGCCTTTGTCGGTTATGGTTATCAAAGGGCTTGCATAGAGTGTCTGCCGGTCGAAGACAGGGGCATTGACACTATTTCCGTTCTGAGACACCGATATGGTAGCTCCGGTCAGCTTATAGTGCCGCTCACCTGCAGCATCGTAGCTATAGAAGGCTCCCATATTTTTATCTAAAACTGCCTCGAGGCGGTTGTCTTCCGTCCACGAGAAATGGCGTGCATTATCATTTATTTCTTCATAGTGTGTTATCATATTACCCTTTTTGTCCCACTCGAAATATTCTTCACCTCCTCTCTGATTTTGTATAAGATCTACAGCATAAGGATTATCTGACGGTGAATTATAGAAATATCTATTATCGTAATCCAAAATATGCTGTCCGTTGTTGTCCCCTTTTTGCCCCGTAAGATACTTTTTCAGTATCCTACCTGCAGGGCTATACTCCATCTGTAGTTTGTATCCGGGAGCAAAATTACTACCCATTCCACTACCTTCCGAGGCTATAAGTCGGTAATTTTTGTCGTATTTATAGAATTGAGAATACCTCGCTATACTGGAAAGCATACTCTTAGAGTCAACATTTCCTGCAGCGTCATAGCTGTAGTTTATATCCGAGAAATTAAGGCTCAAATCATTAGAATATCTCCTAGTATCATACAGACGCTCAAGTCGTTGATTTTTATCGTTATATTTATAACTAGTAATTATACCATTGCCTTTCTTTACCATTGTACGTTGCCCGAAGATATTGTACTCTATATCGGATATATAGTCTTTTGTTACTCCCCTTTTGTTACTTTTTACACTATTTAGCTGCCCTACTTTATTGTATCGATAGCTTACTATTTCGTCGTCGGGATATATTATCCGCTTTATACGTCCCCAGCTATCGTACTCCCAGAGGGTAGTCAAAGTAAAAGGGTGTGGTGAATTATATGTAAAATATGTCTGTCGTTGTGTAACCAATTCTCCCATATTTCCGTAATAGAAGTTCTTTATCCCCGAAGCATCTTGCTGAGCTATAAGGCGACCTGTGTTTTTGCCTGAGCTGCCATATCGGTAATATACATCGTTCCAAGGTCTGTCGGAGTAGTGCACCTCTATCGGCCTATTGTATTCGTAACGGTATGTGATACTTTCGCCACTGTTTAGAGTCTGGCGAGTGATATTACCTACCTGGTCGTACTCCCAACGGGTAGTACCGGAACTTGGGTGCCGGCGTTCGGTACGCCGCCCGAGCATATCGTAAACGTGAATAGTCTTATTATTTTCCGGGTCTATGGTCTCAATAAGTTGTCCAAGAGCATCGTATCGAAAAAACGTTACCTGCTCTAAACCATCGACTGCAATCTGCTGTAGCTGTCGGTGGTCGGTAAGGGAGATGGTAGTAATACCGTTGGGGTCGGTGATATCGGTACGGAAGAATGGAGCATCTATTCCATAACTGTACCGAACCACAGTGCCGTCGGCATTTACTATACGCGTAGGTCGGTCGAGAATGTCGTAGTCGGTAGTGGAGTAGAAAGCTTTTTTGGTATCGAGCGACGAGAATAAAAGAGTATCGCTTGGGTAAGAAATTTTCAACTCCGCCGGTTGATATTGGCGTACCACTCTCTGCAGTCCGTCGTAGATATTACGTGCCGAGGCTATAGGCACTTTTTTCTCGTCTATTTCGGCATCGGTTACTACACGCATTACACGTCCCAGCCCATCGGCAAAGGTACGGGTTACTATCTCGTTACCCTTGTGGTCTGAATCGTAGTGGTATGTATTGGCAAATAACCCTCTTACTAGATTTGGTAGATAAGACTTAGTCTCCAAAAACATATATCCTAAGTTGTTGTTTGTCTGTTCGCTTACCTGTATATATCTTGCATACGATTTGATATACTCAAAGCGATATTTCTGCTCGTCCCAATAGGTATGCTTTATAGTGTACGGTACGTTTGCAGCTATCTCTTTGGGCGACCTGACAGTCTTCAGACGTCCTCTAGTGTCGTAGGTATACTCCATACGATTGCCCGCAATATCGACGGTAAGCAGAGGTACGCCCCAGCGGTAGTCGTACTGTGCCGACGAAGAGTAACCGAAACTATTTGTGGTTCGTACGGGATACGAATGTACTCTTTTGTCGTATCGGTAAGCTATTTGCATACGTTGTCCATTGTCGTTTTCGGGCATTGTAGCTCGCGATATATTGCCGTAGCGGTCGTACTCATAGTCGTAGATACTATTATTTTCGTTTTCTACAAAGAGTGTAAGCCTCGATACGGAGCCCTTGTCGTCGTAATCCGCACTGCGTTTGCGTAGGAGTTTACCTGCGGCGTTGGTAACAGCGACATCTTTTACCATCGATACTATATACTTAGCCCTATTGAAACTATATGTCATAGTAGCCTTTACGTCGTCGTCCGACGATGCCAAGGAGCCTCTATTGTAATACTCGGTTATATTGCCGAATTCTCCGTATTTATACTCTTTTTCGGTAACGATACCTGCCTCGGGCTGCCCTTCGTAATATAGTGTCCGCTCTTTGTAGAGTGCGGGGTAACCATCGCCTACACAAGAGATAGGTGTGTTGGTCTCGATATATTTACCTGTAGTTATCTCCGCCGGTCTATACTCATAGCGATTCTCTATGTACTTATTGCCTTGGGCATCGGTAAGAAAGCTCTGTTTCATTACTCCACGCATCGTATAGCTGTCGTTGTAGTATACTTTGGTATTGATACGGTACACATTGCCATCGAGATACTCTTTGGTAACGACAGTATCGTAGCCGTAGTCTTCTCGTTCGAGGCGGTCGTATATTTTGCCTCCATACTCGAAAGTATAGCTAATAGTATCAGTTCCATTTCCATTTTTCGATATATCTTCGGGAGGACCATATCTTTTTCTCCAAAAGCCTTCGTATCCGTCGAATACCATTAATTGCGACATATTCCAGGTTCTCTTCGTACCCTTACAGCTATTGGGCTTACTGAGCTTATAATCTATCGTATACTCCGAGCCGAGTACGGTTCTTACGTTTTTAAGCAGATTTGCCGTACCAAGCGTTGAGTAACGGACTTTAATACCATCGCCATCTCTAAACACATAGTCGGGGTAGCCGTCGTTGTTCATATCGATATACTGTGCATTGGTTTCGTTCCTATTCCAAGCCAAGCCTCCCTGCGGATTGGCTAAGATTTTAAACCATAGAGCGGTAAAACCGAATGTAATAGCAGCTGAGCCGTTAACGGTAACCCCCTTACTATTCTCGATATACGGAACTTTATCTAATCTACTATATCCGAAACTATTACCTGTATTGAAAGAGACTTTGCCGTCGAAGAAGTAATCGACCAATCCGTCGCCGTTGATATCTGTCAGGCTATAATCGGTAGTATCGTCTGCCCACGAAGCTCCAAGTCCGAATGATATGCTTGTTGATAGCTCGTTTTTTCGATCAATTTTTTTACCGATTGTTTTTTCTATTATTTTATAATCAGTTCCTCCATTTAAAGCTCTTGAAGAAGTACGACTCTTTAATAAAATGAAACTTCCACCTATCCACTCCCAATTTTGGGACTCTGTGAAGCCATAGCCTTTATTGAAACGTACTGTGCCATCCTTCAATACCTGATCGGGTAGTCCGTCGCCATTAATATCTATCATTGTAGAATTGGTTGTACTACAACCAACTGAACCAGAGCCACTTACACTCCCTTCTCCTTTTGTAGTAGATGCTGCTTTTTTAAGGTTATTTGAAATAATTGTTTTTACACTTACAAAACTTGCTCCTGCACCTTTGCCATCGAGATTATATTCCGAAGAGTTGATACCTTCCCTAAAAGATGCTGTATATCGGCTGAGCCCACCTTGCGGTTTGCTGTATTGTATTGTAGATTCGGAAAGCACATCGGGATAGCCGTCGCCATTCATATCCATAAAATCGCTTAATACCCGCGAATTGCCCTTACTACCTGTAACTCTTATAGAACCGACTAAGGTCGCTCCTGCAGTCCAGCTCCTACCTCTATTTATCGTATTTTTGTTTGGTGCCTTTATCTTCTCCTTTACCGAGCGTACGGGCATAGGCGAAGCCGTACGGTCGACGTAGACACTATCCTTGTCGTTTACATTATTGTGCCCTATATATTGCCTATCGGCATAGAAGGCGTTTCCATATCCTACCCACGTAGTAGCAGTACTATCGGGCGACATAGTAAAGAATCTGCCTGTCAACGGATTACAGATTCTACCACCTGTAACCTCAGGGCTATTAACAGCATCCGAAGGGAAATTCTCTAAATCAGGTATACCCTCAGGCAAAAATGTAGAAGTATCGGTATCGGCAGTAAGTTCCTTACCCATAACCATTTGTCGCAAGAACTCCTCGCGAATGATAGTATCTGCGGGGGTGTTGTACTTGTATCCGAATTGTCCCCAACCGCGATACATCTCGCCGTAGTTTCCGTAATACTCTTCGGGATAATCGAGATACAGACCGGAATTTATGTCCCCCATGTATTCATTATTTACATATATACTAGACGTTATTTTCTTTATATAATTGCCATAAGGGGTTGAGGAATGATAATCAACATAATACTGCTGATTAGGATTTAACACTATATTGTTAAACACTTCATATTTACGATTATAAGTGGTAGTCGAAGCTATTACCATCCCATCTCTATCTCTTATTGTCAATGTTAAAGGGTATTTTCTTATAAAATTATCCATATCAAATAATATAGCATTATTCAAATAGTAATCAAGTAAAGTGTATATCACTATACTATTAGCATTCTTTACTTTATTTCTTGTTTTCCAAGCCTTGGTAGGTATGTAGGCATAGTCGTAGTTCTGCTTTTTTACGACCGGTCGGTATACCAATTTATATGTATCCGTGCTTTCGTCATACAAATCGCTATTGTGGTATTTATTATCATACGACTCTACTACGGTTATTTTTGCCCGAGCATCTATATCCGTCCATCGAATCTGGCTTCTACGTTTTTTAGTTGTCAATCCTATATGTATTTTTTCGTTCTCCACAAAAGCTTTTATCCAAGCCCCATTCGATTGATATGTAAATGCAAAAACAGAACTATTATGCATATCTTCATTAATGCTAATAGAATAATTTTCAGGTTCCTCTCCTTTTGGTATTTCTATTTGTTTTAAAATATATGTATAATCGGTAGGACGCACATATTCACCTGCTGCCGAAGAATCTTTTACGGAATAACTTTTGTAAATAGTAAGAACCAATGTATCTTGAAGCGATTTTGCCGACTTTACATCTATATCTATCTTAAAGCGACAATCGAAAGGAGCAGCAACTTGCTGAAGACCATTGACAAAGAAGTCGTTGGAATAGTCGAAAGTAAACTGTGGATTACCATTGGCATCTACCGATTTCAACATATCAGACGATACCTGAGAGAAATCGCGGTTCTTTGCTCGAATATAACTTACCGTAGGGTTCCACCTCACCTTGTCGTATGCCCTTACATCCATAGAATTCATCCTAAAGTATATTCTATCGCCTGTTCTTACCGTAATAGTATCGACCCCCATGTCTTCGTTGTTTTTGTCGGGACGCACTACACGGAATTTTCTAAGGAATAGTTCGCTGCCCTTCTGAATACTCAATCCTACTCCATCTCGTACATTTGCCATAATACGCACAGAATCGAGGTCTTCCGATAGGCGTGCAACTCCCGAAATCTTTACAACACCATGGTAAGGAGCTTGCCACATACGCACCAAATCGATATTAGGCTCGTATGTCTTGGGCTTTTCGTAATAGAACGAATCGGTTACCGTATAGCAAGAGTCGGTAAGTGTCCATGTCCGATAATACGATGTGTCTCTGTATGTGGGTATAGTATCGTAACTATATATATATCTGTAATTGTACTCATATTTGGTACAACGATAAAACTTTTCATAAGTATAGAATGTGTCCTTTAACAAACATTCTGTCATACAATCACCCGAATAATAATCATCTGATGGTATAGATATACAGTAACCATCAGCACCAGCTACAATTCTAATAGTATCTCTTACTATTATTCGTTTGGAGCAATCGTAGAAATTCTTAGTTTGAGGGTCGTAGCATTTTTTCTTTATCAATATAGTATATATCTTAATGGCATCGCACACTCCAGTAGATGTATTTTTAAATTTACAACAATTGCCACCCGGTAGAAAAGTGCTCGTAACGTTTTCGATTATATAGTTACTGTTATTCCCTATATTTGTGTCTTTTTTTATGTCCAACAATACGGTATCGTTTAGAATAACCGACACTACCTTCACACTATCAAGTTCAGTACTTACACATACGCTATCCAATATACTATCGGTGATATGCGTCTCTACTCTGTAACCTGTAAATATACTTTCGTTTACAAGCATAGGTTCTCCAACTATATGTTTTTCGCATATTTCTCGATTATAATACCGCCAACCCGACTCGAAAATGCTGGAGTCGACCTCTCCATCGTTTCGAATATACTCCCCTCCGCAGTAGCCACCTACAAAGACGGTATCCTCTTCGGTAACATCGGCAAAGGATACTTTTCCTCTTCGGTAGTATTCGTTTATGAAGGTTTTACCATTATCTACAATATCGGCAAGTCCATCGCCATTGACATCTGACAGATAATTGCTTGTCGCTCCGGTAGTTGTACTCCACGTATGGGCAAAATCGCCTCCCTTTCCGAAAATCTTAGCTTGCCCCTCTATTCCCCAGCTATTGGTAGTACTATTAGACTTCAGAAAATTAAGACTACTACCTACGTATTGCAGCGGACCAAATGATATTTGAGAGTCGTAGCTTTCGACATTACGCAATCTGTAATATAAATTTTCGTTATACCTAATCAGTTTATCGGGATAACCGTCACCATTCAAATCGACAAACGACACAACTCCCTCCGAATCCTCTTTATTGTGCATATAGTTGCCACCAACAGACAGAGACTTAGACCATATTTTAGAAAATAATCCGAAATCGACTCCGCCGCCCAAATCGTACGAAAACGACCTACTCGCTGAAAAATTTTCATTCTCTTTTATGGGAATAATAGCATATCCGAGATTATCGGAAGTCACTTCTTTGTAATTAATCGTATGAGAGTCTTCTTCAAAAATAGCGCCGTGTACTTCATTATATTCGAAGCTATATAGCACATGTAAAAACATATATGTGTCATATTTTACAGCAAAATCACATCTATTAAAAACGTCTTGAAGTAGAATATTTGTATTTGGTGTTTTTATTCTCCAAGTTATTGTATCTATCATATCATATTTTTGATACTTAACAGAATCTTCGAACGACTCTATTACCGAGCATAAAAGGGTTTTGCCAAAAACACCTGTCTTATAACCGAAGTAGTACTCCTTTATTATAGTATCGCTATAGCTTACTGTTATCTTATCGAGCAGCTTAGCATCGCTCTCCTTGAATCCGCTGCGGTACGAGAAACTCTTATCGGGTTTCACCATATCAGATACTTTGAACGATACACAATATTTACCATCCGATTCCTTATCGCCCGTATACAAAATACTTTCGAGCACCACCTGTTGGTCGTCGTCACTGAAACGTCGGTACTTGTAGATCATTGTATTGCCATAAGTATCCTCCACCTTACGCAAGTACCACTTAGAGACATTTTGTTTACCCCCAGCAGACACATTACTCTGGAATACAGCTGCTGCATCCATCCCATTTCCAAGGCTGCCATAATAATATTTTGTACCATTCTTGTCGGTTACCTCCCACCAATAGTTGTGTGGAAGAGTACCATGACGTACAATCCGATTGAACGAACCCTCTACACGCGGATAGAAACGTTTACCATCGGCATACCTATTATCGAAATTACGTCTATAAGCAGGCTTGTTGAGTCTAAATTGATTCTGTCGAGTATCTTCGGTTACCAAGATTTGTCCATCAAGCAAATACGTTTCGCTCTCTAACTCTTGACTATAGATAGGCACACCATGCCTGGTATCGACACTAATACACGATACACTTAAATCCCAGCCTAAGCCTACCCAACTACTACCGCCATTACTATTATAGCTAAGGTTAAGAGTAGGTTGTATTCCCCTACGACCGGCAGGCACTCCTATAGGATATTTCATAGAGGCACTTCCATCGTTATTAGCCTCAGGCGGACTTATAATAGTATATGCTCCAACAGGGTCGGCTGCTTTCAAATCTTTGATAGAGGTCGGTGTATATGCAATAGCATCGGAACTCTCAGGTGTTTTGAGTATACCATTTATATAATCGGTAAAATGATCTGTACGCGAATATATTACTCGATTGGTTTCGTCCACACTATCTCGCTCTATCTGCTCCCACCGATGGTTACTATTGTTGTAGAAATATGTGTAAATATCCTTAGCCGAATAACCGAATGGTATATCTGTCTCATTATAAGCTATGGCAATTACAATCTCTTTAGCAAACTTCTGACCGTCTGGAAGACAACGAAAACCTCCTGAATAACCGGTAACATTTACCATATTACTCGGTAACAAAGGTAGTTCTTCGGTATCTATAGGAGATATACTTATATGAGTTGTTTTAGAAACACTACCACTATCTATCAAAAGCGATATCCCTTGACGTTGAGCAATAGAAGGAGAATCGGGTGATATGTTGTAAGTGAAGGTTATACCTCTATTTGCTATTAAAACAGTACTGTCTATTACCTTAGGTTTATTCGATCGCTTGTTGTCGGAAATCGATTTAAAAACAACTCCCTCAGGCAATACTCTCAACGAATCTGTCGATATGTTTATATCCATATTCGCTGTAGCACCCGACAAACAGACGGAACTATTGCTAACCCTATTAATACAACTAACGCTCAATAAGATTAGTATGCAAATCACTACCGTAGATAAATTAATATGTGCCCGTTTCATATATATACTAATTATATGGTTAAAAAATAAAGTACAATGTTTTTTTTGTATTTGTCATTTTACAACAAGCTTTAAAGTCTGTCGTTCTTCTTCATTATCAACATGTATTAGATAAACACCTGTTTCACTAATAGTATCTTCAAGTTCAGTAAGTTCTATTGCATTGGATTTATTGTATCGTCGCAGCACTTTACCCATACTATCGACAATGGTTATACTCAAAGCCGATGGTTTCGCCTGACGTACAATAAGTTTAAATAATCCGTCGGTGGGATTTGGAGTAAGATGCACAATCATCTTTCCATTGCTGTAGTCAGACTTATTAAAGTCGGAAGTAGTTTTTTGCTGCGACCAGAGATTGCTCGAATCCTGATTATTGTCATTCTTAACTCTATTACCATTGTACGCCTCATCGATTATTGACTTAGTCTGCGTATCGATACTATCGGCTACAACAGCAAAACTAAAATAGTCGCTACCTCCGCCGTCGGTATCCCAAACTATTTTGTCGAAAAACATTATGTCGTCGACAATCCGTGTCGGACGATAAACCTCTATCTCAGAGTAACTTGATTCTCCGCCTACACCATAACGATCTAATACCAATACCACTCCTAAGGGTGAAATTTCTTTCGGATATCGATAAGCTAAAGAGGTTGACTTTGCTCTACGACCTTCAGACGGAAGCACCAACCACTGTCTGTCTGACATAAGATAATCGATAGTATCAATCCGCAAAGGTGTATTTGGTAATATCATTCCTCCGTTATGTCCCCATAGTATATAGTCATTATCTGAAAAATCACCCTCTATGGACATAACAACACTGTCATTATAAATACCACTCTTCGACTGCACTAAACCAAAGACATCGCTACGTAAAAGACCTGCTATACCTTTCGAATAACTACGGTATTTATCGATATTCCATATCGTATCGCCCAGCGAACCTATATAGTGGCTCCGTAATGTTACTCCGTACTTTACAGCCAAATATGTTGCCCACTTCTGCTCTTCAAGATAGCTCATATCTCTGTCGAAGTAGATAAACTCTCCAAAAATACCATTAAAAGTGTATCTACCATCGCCGGCTATACTCAAAGTATCATCAGTTGCAACGTCAGACATAGCATCCGAGTAATTTAGGCGACTAATATTCACTATCGGTCCTTGCTCGGTAAAATCTCTATAAGATATACCAAAATCTTTATAACTTACCTCTGTACTATTGAGCCATAAGTTGTCAGCTCCATTACGAGAAATATTCCAAACTCCAATATTATCTTTACTCTCTGTAAAATACGCCGATACCACCGTAATTTTTCCATTAAGACTCATATCTCTACCTATATAACGAAAAAACGGAACATCGTCTTTGGGAATAAGACCTATATTGAAATTGATATGTCCGAATGAGAAAGACGGATTCACTATCACCCCATCGGTAGTCACAAAAGTAGCACTATCGCCTGACAGATAAGGTTTTAACCATAATTTAGGAATAGTTGTAAGCTGAGAAAACAATGGTAGTATATTCATAACTACCGCTAAAAATAAGATCATAGTCGTCTTTTTCATAATATCGAAAATGTTTAAAAGTTACATTAGCAAAACTATATAAAAAAAATCAACCACAATTATTTTTTAACACTAATCCACTCTAAAAACAAAAAACATTCTAAACTTAACAATGTAGATTGTATTTTACATCTCGTTAATCGTTAAAATAACACTATTTCTGAAAAACAGAAATATGTATAACAGTAACGATTACATCTTACTATAAAAGCACAAAAAAATGGTGTAAGTCTCGTAATTACTTGACCTACACCATAAGGCGGTGGA
>ERZ773035.2103-NODE-2103-length-13333-cov-21.224356_pt1 | contig 13333 bp, 9 predicted proteins | sample MGYA00511487_ERZ773035 | MGnify/ENA primary metagenome ERZ773035 (study PRJEB29015, sample SAMEA2737985) | human oral metagenome | biome: human oral; feature: human-associated habitat; material: dental | place: China | collected 2024 ...
CGTTCAATGAGTTCAAGGGCTTCCCCTTCGACACGTCCCGTCCATACGTCATGAGCGCCGAGGCCCGGCAGGCCTACGACGAGATTGACGCAGAGATATCCGCGACCGCCGCCAGGCGCTACGGGAGCGTCGCAGACTTGCGCGATGACCTGGACCTGTAGTGCTCGACGCTTAGGCGTGACCATGAGGGGTGCGGGCCGTGCTCTGCCCCAGGTCGGCTCTCCGGGTGTCTCGAGGAGCCGGCGGGAGACCCGGCGGCGGGCGCTCCGAGTCCCCTTGAACCGATCTCGAGCCGAAAGTGGACCGATCTCGACGCGGAGTACGACCGATCTCGGCGAAGGGGTCGCCGGGGGCGGGGTCGGTCGGCAGGGTCCGGCGGCCGCGGCCTGCTGGAAGGGCACCCGATTATCCCGATGACTGGCTCCGGGGTGGGAGAAGTGATCATCCCACGCACTTTTAAGCCGGCCAACAGCCCCGGACACCGTGAGAATCGGCGTGATTCCGCGGTTCTGCGGCGCGGGCCGGGCGGCGCGGAGGGCTAAAGGTGCGTGGGGTGATCACTTTGCGGGGCGCGGCGGCGCCCGGCGGGCCGTCAGGTCGGTGTCTCGGGCCGGACCGGACCGCCCAGGGCCCCGGGGATGGCGTCGGGACTGCGAGGCGCCGAGTGGCCGGGCACGCCGACGGACCGGGCATCGCTGCCGCGCCCCTTGGAATCACTCGTCTAGGGGCGTGCGAGCTCCTCGCAGAGGATCGGCCCGTAGCCGTGGGACGGGCCCATGCGGCCCAGTCGAGAACCTCGCGGACCTTCGCGGCGGAGGAACTGGACAGGCCGATCGCGCGGACCCCGCCCGCCTCGACTGCCTCGTCCATGGCCCTCCGGCCGGAGACGTACTCGCCGTAGGGCTGGTGGAGGAGCAGCAGGTCGACGTAGCCCGTGCCCAGGCGCTCCAGGGTGGCGTCAATGTCCTCGCCGCACTGGGCGTAGGGGTAGCTCTGCGGGAAGAGCTTGGAGGTGATGAAGAGGTCCTCGCGCGCGACCGGGCTGTCGGCGACGACCCGGCAGACGGCGACCTCCCGGGCACCCTCTCGCGAGCCGGCCGAGCGTGAGCGCCGCTGAGCTCGACGGCGAGACCCTCCTGCTCCTGAAGGGCATCGGGTTCTGGCGCGAGCTGTGGGACCGGCACTTCCCGCGCTCACAGTTCCTCGTGCAGGAGGACCACGCGGTCTTCGAGCAGCCGGCGCGTTGAGAAGGGACCACAGTCATGAAGGCAGTCGTCATCGGGGCCACCGGGCACATCGGCACCTACCTCGTCCCCCAGCTCGCCGAGGCCGGCTACGAGGTCACCGCCGTCACCCGCAGCGCCTCCCGGCCCTACGAGCACCACCCGGCCTGGGACGCCGCGCAACGCCTCCTCCTGGACCGCTCCCAGGCCGGCTTCGCCCGCGCCATCGCCGACGTCGGCGCCGAGGTCGTCGTCGACCTGGTCGCCTTCACCCCCGACCAGGTGCGCGCCATGGTCGACGCCCTTACCGGCGGGCCCCTGCGGCACTACCTCGTCGCCTCCTCCATCTGGGCCGACAGCCGCACCGAGGTCAACCCCGTCACCGAGGCCCACCCCCGCCACGCCCTCGACCAGTACGGCCGCGACAAGACCGCCATCGAGGAGCTCCTCCGCCGGGTCTGGCAGCGCGACGCCCTCCCCGCCACCGCCGTCATGCCCGGGCAGATCTCCGGACCCGGCTGGGACATCATCAGCCCCCTGGGCAACACCGACCACCGCGTCTTCCAGACGATCGCCGAGAGCGGCGAGGTCGTCCTGCCGAACTTCGGCCAGGAGATCCTCCATCACGTCCACGGCTACGACGTCGCCCAGGTCTTCCGGGACGCCGTCGTCCACCGCGAGGCGGCCCTGGGGGAGTGCTTCCACGCCGTTGCCGACGAGGGGTTGACCACCTACGGCTGTGCGCTGGCGGTCGCCCGGGTGCTCGGCGCCGAGCCCCGGATCGGCTTCCTGGGCTGGGAGCGGTGGGTGGAGGAGTGCGGCCTGAGCGAGGACGCCGTTAAGTCCACCTACCTCCACCTGGCCCGCTCCGGCCACTTCTCCAACGAGAAGGCCAGGCGGCTCCTGGGCTACCGGCCCCGCTACACGACCACCGAGACCGTCGAGGCGGCCGTGCGCAGCTACGTCGAACGGGGGATCGTCACCCTCCCGCAGCGCTGAGAGTGGGAGCGCACCCGCAGCGGGGGCCGCCGCCGGGGCGCTGCGATGATGCGGGTCCTGCCTGAGACGTCACGCGCCGGAGAATTACCGGAGAATTAATCGCCTCATACAATCAGTTTCGTGCCCACCTTCGAACGCAGGCTCGACGCCCGCCTCGTCCTCGCCGTTGTCGCCGTCGGCATCATGTCCTTCGCCGGCGTCGTCGTCGAGACCGCCATGAACATCGCCTTCCCGGCCCTCATGAAGGAGTTCGGCGTCTCCACCTCAACCGTCCAGTGGATCACCACCGGCTACCTCCTGGTCCTGGCGGCGATCATGCCGATCTCCTCCTTCCTCAACCGGCGCCTGCGCACCAGGACCCTGTTCGCCCTCGCCATGGCGGCCTTCCTGGCCGGCACGGTCATGTGCGCCGCGGCCCCGCACTTCACCGTGCTCATCCTCGGCCGCCTGGTCCAGGGCGTCGGCACCGGCATCGCCCTGCCCCTGATGTTCAACATGGTCCTCGAGCAGGTCCCCTTCGAGAGGCTGGGCACCATGATGGGCGTCGCCACCCTCATCACCGCCATCGCGCCCGCCGTCGGGCCCTCGCTCGGCGGCTACCTCATCGGCGCCTTCGGCTGGCGGTCGATCTTCATCGTCCTGCTGCCCTTCCTCGTCGTCGCCGGCGTCCTGGGCGTCCTCGCCATCCGGCAGGCCGCCCGGCCGCAGGCCGACGCCGCCTTCAGCCCCCTGCAGTTCCTCGTCATGGCCGCCGGCTTCACCGCCCTCGTCCTGGCCATGAACGCCGCTGGCGAGACGGGGTGGACCAGCCCCCGGGTCCTGGGGCTGCTCGCCCTCGCGCTCGTTCTCATCGCCGTCTTCTGCGTCCTGTCGTCCCGCTCCGAGCGCCCGCTCATCCGCATCAGGATCTTCGCCGACCGCACCTACACCCTCAGCGTCACCTACGTCGTCCTCATCCAGGCGATCGTGCTCGCCCTGGGCTACCTCATCCCGTACTACGCGCAGGTCGGCGCCTCCATGGGCTCCTTCGCCGCCGGCTGCCTCCTGCTGCCCGGCTGCGTCCTGGGCGCGTGCCTGACCCCCTTCGGCGGCCGCGTCCTCGACGTCCTGGGCCCGGCCCGCCCGATCCTGGTCGGCGCCGCCTGCGGCGTGCTCGCCATGGTCCTGTTCGCCGCCGTCGGCGTGGCCGTCCCCGCCGCCTGGCTCGCCCTCATCTACGTCATCATGCCGGTCTGCCAAGGGCTGTCGGTCTCCAACTCGATGACCAACGGCCTGCGCGGCCTGCCCGACCACCTCCAGGCCGACGGCAACGCCGCCTTCAACACCATCCAGCAGCTCGGCGGCGCCGTCGGGACGGCCGTGGCCACCGCCGTGGTCAACGCCGCCCAGAGCGCGGGCCCCGACGACCTGGCCGCCGCCACCCGCAGCGGTACGCACACGGGGTTCGTCGTGCTCCTCGTCCTGGCCGTCCTCGCCCTGGCCGCCGCGGCCAGCGTCTTCGTCAGCCGCGGCGCCGACCGTCGTGCTGCGCGCGGGGCCCGCCGCGGTTAGAGTGCCTCGGGTCTGCTCCGCGGAGAGTCCGACGAGAGTCCGACGGGAGGGGAGCCCCGCCTTGAGCCAGCCCAGCCGTGAGAACGACGACCCCGGGACCGCCGGCCGCACGCCGCCTGCCGGTTCCGCGCCCGCCCCGGCCCCCGCGCTGCCGCCCTCCGCCCACCAGGCGGTGACCTTCCTCGAGCTCTTCTTCGACCTGGTGTGGGTCTTCGCGATCTCCCAGCTCTCCGAGCACCTCCTGGAGCACCAGACGTGGCGCGGGGCGCTCCAGACCCTCGTCATGACCCTGGCCATGTTCGTCATCTGGTCCTTCACCGCCTACGAGTCCACCATGGTCCTGGCCCGCAAGGACGAGGTCCGCTGGGTCGTGCTGGCGGTCATGGCCGGGGGACTGGTGATGAACGCCTCGATCAGCGGCGCCTTCGAGGACGCCCCGTGGGCCTTCGTGGTTCCCCTGGTGCTCATCCAGGTGGGCCGCAGCGCCATGACCCGCACCCACGACGTCTACGCCTCGCTGCGCCGCCACCGCGTCTCTGTGATCATCTGGGCCGTCGTCTCCGCGGTGCCCTGGAGCCTGGGGGCCCTGGCCGAGCCGGAGCACCGTCTGCTCTGGTGGCTGGCTGCCGTGGTGATCGACGTCGTCGGCATGTGGAGCGGGAACCCCGTGCCCGGGCGCCGCCACCGGGACTTCTCCGAGGTGCGCTTCGACGTCGAGCACCAGGTCGAGCGCTGCAGCCTGTTCCTCATTATCTGCCTGGGGGAGGGCGTGCTCACCACCGGGCGCTCCATCGCCGCGGACCCGCAGGACCCTGCGCGGCTGGCCGCGGGGCTGGCCGCGTTCGCGGTGCTCGTCGGCGTGTGGTACCTGTTCTTCGGCACGGGGACGGACGAGGTCGACGCCCGGTTCGTGGCCGAGCACGGCGAGCTGGCCATGGGCAGGCTGGCCACGAACGGTCAGCAGGTGCTGGTCATCGGGCTCATCGCCTTCGCGGTGAGCACCGAGATCATTGTCGATGAGCCCCACGAGCCGCTCACTGCGGCGGCCGCCGCCCTGCTGGCGGGCGGGATCGTCATCTGCCTGGTGGCCTTCTGGGGCTTCCTGGCGCTCCTGACCGGGCGCCGCCTCTGGCCGCCTCTGGCCGCGGGGGCCGCGGGGCTGGGTGCCGTCGTCGCCGTCTGCTGGGCGGCCGCCCTGCCCGGCATACTCGTCATGGCGGCCACGGCAGTCTGCCTGGCAGGTACCGGCATGTGGTACAAGCGTGACGCGGCTGACGTCATGCGCGCCATGAGCGCCTGAGAACCCGCCCGGCCTCCGCCCACTGGCCGTGACGCGATCGCCGCGCCCCTGGGTCGCCTACCCGCTTTCCTCCCGACCCGCCGTGCGGCTACCCGACGGTGGGCCCCGGCCCCGGGGCGGCCGGGCGCGCGGGCGGCGGGGGTCGTGCGATAATGTCGCCTGCCCCTCGCAGCAGTCAGACCCAGGAGGCGCTCCCGTGCCGTCCGACCCGTATCCCGCCGACCTGCGCTCCGCCAGTCCCGACGCCGTCGCCCACGCCGTCCGCCACGAGCTCGACCTCCTTGAGGAGGCCGAGGGGGCGCGGGTCCTGCTAGCCGTGGAGTCCGGCAGCCGGGCCTGGGGCTTTGAGTCCCCCGACTCCGACTTCGACGTCCGCCTCGTCTACGTCCGCCCCGTGGAGCACTACCTGCGCCTGGATCCGGTGCGTGACGTCCTGGAGTGGCGGCTCGACGAGGTCCTCGACGTCAGCGGCTGGGACCTGGACAAGTCCCTGCGCCTGGCGCGCGGCGCCAACCCCTCCTTCTTCGAGTGGCTCGCCTCCCCGGTCATCTACGACGAGGACCCCGCCTTCGCCGCCGTGCGCGACCTGGCCGCCGAGTGCTTCTCGCCAGCCGCCTCCGCCCGCCACTACCTGAGCATGGCCACCGGCCAGCTCGTCGCCTGCCAGGGTGAGACGGTGCCCCTCAAGAAGTACCTGTACACGGTGCGCGCGCTCCTGGCCGCCCGCTGGGTGGTGGCCGAGCGCAGGCCCGCCCCCATGCGTCTCAAGGACCTGGTTGACGCCGGGCTCGAGGGCCCCGTACGCGGGCCCCTTAAGGACGTCCTGGCGGACAAGGCCGTCTCGGGGGAGCGTGACGGGCACCCGCGCGTCCCGGAGCTCGACGCCTGGCTGCAGACCACCCTCGCCGAGCTGACCGACGTCGTCGCCGACCTCGCGACCGCGCCCAAGGTGCCCTGGGAACGCCTCAACGAGGTCTTCCTCTCCGTGGTGCGCTCCGCCCAGGCCGGGTGAGCCGGGGTAGCGCCCGGGCGGCCGGGGTACCACGAGCGGTAAGGGCCTCAGGGCACCCGGGCGGCCCCTGCCGGCGCGGTCTCAGATGCCGAAGCCGACGCGCCGGGGCTCGGCCTCCCCGATCTCCACGTAGGCCAGTGAGCCCGCGGGCACGAAGACCTTGCGACCCTTGTCGTCGCTCAGGGTGATGTTGGCGGTGGCGGCGTTGGCCAGGGAGGAGAGGATCTCGTTCTGGGAGGCTGAGGTCTCCAGGGTGAGCTCGCGGGTGGAGTGCTTAATACCGAGGGTGACCTGCATGGGACGGGGCTCCTGTTCGTCGGGAGGGTGGACGGGCTGCCGCCGATCCTATGCCGTTTATACCCGGGTAGGGGATCTGGCCCCGCCTGACACGCGGTGGGCGAACCCGGCGGCCGTACGCAGCGGGTTGTGCTCGAGCGTGTACCGATCGGCATGGAGGTGGTCACGGCAGCTCGTACGTGCGGGTTGTGCGGGTGACCACGCAGTTAGGTGGGATCCGCGATGGTGCGGCCCCGCCTCCCGGCCTGCCCCTGCACGGTGCTGGCCCTGCACGGCCCCGCCCTGTGCTGGCCCTGCACGGCTCCGGCCCCTGCCCGCCCCTGCACGGTGCCGGTGGCCGTGGGGCCCGGCGGGGCGGGGTCGGCGCCCCGTGGTTCCATGGGCACATGACCCCCGACGCCGCCCCGCACGCCCCCCGGCTCCTGCCGGCCCTGCCCGTGCCCGGCCTGCCCGAGCCTGACGACTCCCAGGCCGTGGTCCTGGAGCACGTCCGGGCAGGCGGGAACCTGGTGGTTCTGGGCGCCCCCGGCACCGGGAAGACCAGCCTGGCCCTGCGCCTGCTGGTGCGTGCCGTCGATGAGGGCAGGGACGCCGTCCTGCTGACCCCCACGCGCGTGCGGGCCAGCGTCCTGCGCGGCCGGGCGGCCCACCTCCTGCGGGCCCGGGGTGTCGAGGGCGGTACCGTGCGTGTGCGCACCCCCGCGGCCCTGGCCCTGAGCGTCCTGACCACCTCCCTCACGCAGCGTCCCGCCCCCCTGCCCGCCCCCGTGCTGCTGGCCGGGGCGGAGGAGGACGCCGCCCTGGCCTCCCTTATCCGCCCCGAGGACTGGCCCGGTCTGCCGCCCGAGACCCTGACCTCCCGGGCCTTCCGCTCCCAGCTGCGCGACCTGCTGGCGCGCGCCGGGGAGCTGGGTGTGGGAGCCGAGGAGCTCGCCGCCCTGGGGCAGGATCTGGACGTGCCCGTCTGGGGGCCTGCCAGCGGGCTGCTGCGTCTGTGGGACGCCCAGGGTCGTCCCAGTGCCCGCAGGCGCGCCCAGACCCGGCGGATGGACACCGCCCGCCTCCAGGACCGTGCCCGGGAGGCCCTGGGCACCTGGGAGGCCGACGGCGTCATGGAACCGCGTCCCGTGCCCGACCTGGTCGTGGTGGACGACTACCAGGACTGCACCGCGGCCACCGCCCGCCTCCTGGGCACCCTGGCGGTCCCCGACGCCCTCGGGCACGCCGCCCAGGTCGTCGTCCTGGGCAACCCGGACACCGCTGTCGAGACCTTCCGCGGGGGCACTCCCAGCCTGCTGTCGTCCGCCCAGGAGGGCGCCAGCCTGGGGGCCGCCCGCCTGGTCCTGGGCACCGTCCACCGTGGGGGCCCTGCCCTGGCGGAGGCCGTCGCGGCGCAGGCCGCCCGGGTCCCCGTGGTCGGGGCGACCGGGTACCGCCAGGCGCGGGCCGTCCAGGAGACCGTGGAGGAGAGCGTGGAGGAGCCGGGCGGGCCGGTGATCGGCGCCAGCGTGACGGACGCCGCCCCGGCGGGGCCCTCGGTCGTCCTGGCCTCCAGCCCCGCCCAGGAGGCCACCCACGTGGCGCGGATCCTGCGTGGCGAGCACATCCACCACGCCACGGGCTGGGACCAGATGGCCGTCATCGTCCGCAGCACCGCCCAGGCCCAGGCGGTGGCCCGCGACCTGCGCCGACGGGGGGTGCCCCTGGCGTCACGGACCCCCGCGGTCCTCCTGCGCACCGAGCCCGCCGCCCGCGCCCTGACAGAGGTGGTCCGGGCGGCCCTGGACGGGGACCTCGGTCAGGACGGCCAGCCCCCCCTCCCGGAGGCCGTCCAGCGCCTCCTGACCGGTCCCCTCATTGGCCTGAGCCCTCTTGACCTGCGCAGGCTACGACGTCGGATCCGCGTCTGGGCGGAGGGGCCAGCTTCCCGGCTGGGGGAGCAGGCCGCGAGCGCCCAAGCTCAGGACGCCCAGGCCCAGGGCACCCAGGCCCAGGGTGCCCAGGTGGGGAGTGCCCGGGCTGAGGGTGCCTGGGCTGAGGGCGCCCAAGCCCAGACCGAGGGCGCCCGGTCGGGGGGCCGGCGGGGGGAGCGGGGCCCGGGTGCCGGGAGAGTCACGCTCCCGGGGCTCGTGGGCGACCTGGAGTCCGCCCGTCAGCTGGTGGAGGACCTGGGCCGGGAGTCGGTGGCCGCCCAGGCCGCCGACCTGCTGCGGGCCGCCCAGGTGGTGTCGGCGCTACGTGAGGTCCTGGGCTTGGGCTCCCCCCCTGCGGACGGTGCCCGGGGGCCTGAGGCGGGGGGGCGCTCTCCCGGCGGGGAGGCACCCAGGAGCGCCCGGACAGGCCGACGGGCAGCGCCCCGACCCCACCGGGGGGCCCTCGGACGCCAGTGCCCGGGCAGGAGGCCGTGGACGGGCCCCGCGTGACGTCGAGGCCCTCCTGTGGGCCGCCTGGGACGCCTCCGGGCGCGCCGAGGCCTGGCGGGCCCTGGCCCTGGAGGAGGGTGGTGGACGCGGTCTCCTGGCTGAGGCCGCTGAGCACCACCTTGACGTGGTCACCGCCCTGTTCAAGCGGGCGGAGGTCTGGTCCGAGCGCTACCCCGGGGTGGACGGCGCCGTCTTCCTGGCCGAGCTGGACAGTGAGCTCGTCCCCTCCGACTCGGTGGCCCCCCAGGGGCGGCGCCCCGCCGGCGTGGCGGTCCTCACCCCGGCCGCTGCCGCCGGGGAGCAGTGGGAGGTCGTCGTGGTCATGGGCCTGGAGCGTGACGTCTGGCCCGACCTGCGCCTGCGTGACTCCCTGACCCGCTCGGGCCTGCTGGTGGACGCGGTGACCGGGCGCCTGCCCCTGCGCCCCGACGGCAGCCTGGACCCGGGGGCGGATCCGGCCTCCGCCCGCGCCCAGGTGCGTGGGGACGAGCGCCGTATGCTCGTGGCCGCCATGTCGCGGGCCTCACGCAGGCTCGTCCTGACGGCCACCTCCGACGTCGAGCACGCCCCCTCCTCCTTCCTCCTGGAGGTGGCCGCCAGCGCCGGGCTGCCTGTCACGGACGTCGACGGCGCCCCCCTGACCAGCCCGGACGCCGGTGACCTCACCCTGCGTGGGCTCGTGGGCGAGCTGCGTCAGGCGGCCGTGCGCGGGGCCCTGGACAGCGCCACCCCCGCTGAGCGCGCCCGGGGAACGGCCGCCGTCACCCTCCTGGCCGACCTGGCCCGCAGGGGTGTCCCCGGCGCCTCACCCACCACCTGGCTCGACGTGGCCGGCCCCACCTCCACCAGCCCCCTGACCGCCCTGGACCAGCGGGTGCGGGTGAGCCCCTCGGACGTGGAGAGCCTGTCCACCTGCCCCCTGCGCTGGTTCCTGTCCCGGCACGGGGGCGACCGGCCGGCCTCCGGGGCCCAGCACCTGGGCAGCCTCGTGCACGCCCTGGCCGAGCAGGCCGAGCGCGAGCACCTGCGGGGCCCGGCGCTGCGGGCCCAGGCCGAGGAGCTCCTGCCCGGGCTCGGCTACCCCGATACCTGGCTGGGGCAGGTCCAGCAGCGCCGTGTCCGGGAGATGGTGGGGCGCCTGGACGCCTACCTGGCGGACTGCGACGCCCTGGGGGTCACCGCGCAGGTCGAGCTGACTGTCAGGGCGGACACCGTCCTGGCTCCCGGGGACCTCAGCGAGGACCTGGGGGGCTACCTGGAGGACCTCCTGGCGCTCACGGGGGCGGGCGCGGGCCTGCGCCTGCGGATCGCAGGACGTGTTGACCGCCTGGAGCGCCGGGCGGACGGCAGCGTGCGCGTCATCGACCTCAAGACCGGGCGCCTGGTACCCTCCTCGCCCGAGCGCCACCCCCAGCTGGCCACCTACCGGCTGGCCCTGGAGGCCCTGGGGCGGGTGGTGGGTGGCGGGGCCCTGGTCCTGCTGGGCAAGGAGCCGGGCAGGCGCTCCGGGGAGGGCTACGTGCTGGCCCCCGCTGGCGGGGCCCTGGATCCCAGCCCCGTACAGGACCCGGACACCGGTGAGAGCCTGCCCTGGGCCCAGGACCTCCTGGCAGCCGCCGCCCTGGGGAGCCTGGGGCCCCTCTACGAGGCCCGCAGCGGTGACCACTGCCGCAACTGCGCCGTCAAGGACTCCTGCCCCGTACGCAGCGAGGGAAAGCGGGTGACCCAGTGAGCCCCCTGAGCCCCACCCACCTGGCCCGGGCCCTGGGCGTCCACGTCCCCACCGCCGAGCAGGCCGCCGTCATCGCCCACCCGCTGGCGCCCCTGCTGGTGGTGGCCGGGGCCGGCTCGGGCAAGACCGCCACCATGGCGCAGCGGGTCGTCTACCTGGTGGCCACCGGCCAGGTCCGTCCCGACCAGGTGCTGGGCCTGACCTTCACCCGCAAGGCCACCGCCGAGCTGGACGAGCGCGTGTCCTCCCGCCTGGAGGCCCTGGCCCGTGCGGGCCTGGTGGATCCGCAGGTGGCCGACGGCGCCCCCACCATCGCCACCTACAACTCCTTCGCCGGCACCCTGGTGCGTGATCACGGACTACTCATTGGCGTCGACCCCGACACCACCCTCATCACCCAGGCGCGCAGCTGGCAGATCGTCGAGACGCTCCTGCGTGAGCGCACCGCGCCCCTGCCCGAGGAGGGCCTGGAGCACAACACCACCGCGGTCCTGCTGCTGTCCGACGCCCTGAGCCAGAACCTCCTGAGCGCCGACCAGGCCGCCGAGGGCCTGGAGGACCTGGCTGGGCTCCTGGAGGACCTGGCCGGTGTCAGGGGCTGCAAGACCCTCATCGGCCGGGGCCCGGCCGCCATGCGGGAGTGGCTCGAGCTGCTGGACGTGGTGCGGGCCCTGACGCAGTACAAGCGCTCCCACGGCCTGCTCGACTTCGGCGACCAGATCGCCCTGGCCTGCCAGGTCGCCCAGGAGGTCCCGGAGGCCGTCGCCCAGGTCCGCGCCCAGTACCCGGCGGTCCTCCTGGACGAGTTCCAGGACACCTCCGTGGCCCAGATCCGTCTGCTGTCCGCGCTCTTCGCCGACTCGGGGGTCACCGCCGTGGGGGACCCGCACCAGGCCATCTACGGGTGGCGGGGGGCTAGCGCCGCCGCCCTGGACACCTTCCATGCGCGCTTCAACCCCACCGGGAGCGCCGCCGTGTCCACCGGCGCGCAGGCGGCGCAGGCGGCCCCCGTCCTCCAGCTGTCCACCTCCTGGCGCAACGACGCCGCCGTCCTGGAGGCCGCCAACGTGGTCTCCTCCCCGCTGCGCCACCCCCGGACCCTGCCCGGGGACCCGCCCGGGGAGCACATTGCCGTGGCCGAGCTCACGCCCCGCCCGCGTCACCTGGGGCTGGCCCAGGGCGCCGTCCACGCGGCCTTCCTCCAGGACCCGCTCGAGGAGGCCCAGCACGTGGCCCGGTTCCTGGCCGAGCGCTGGGGCCCCGGCGCCCGTATGGCGGTCCTGACCCGCACTCGCGCCCAGATGGCCCCCGTGGCCGCCGAGCTGGAGGCCCAGGGCCTGCCCTACGTCGTCGTGGGCCTGGGGGGGATGCTCAGCGTCCCCGAGGTGGAGGACGTCCGCTCCCTCCTGGTCCTGGCCGCCGACCCCGAGCGGGGCGACCGGCTCATGCGCCTGCTCACCGAGCAGGATCTGGGGGCCAGCGACCTGGCTGCCCTGGCCGCCCTGGCCCGGGAGGTCACCCGCGCCCCCGGGGAGACCCCCGTGGGGCCGACCGACGCCCTACCAGGAGGACAGGTCACCCGCGCCCCCGGGGAGACCGGCCCCCAAGGGCCTGACGGCAGCCAGGGGTCCCAGGGGCCCGACGGCTCCCAGGGGCCCGACGCCGACCCTCAGCCTGACGTCCCCCTCCTGGTCGAGGCCCTGGAGACCGTGCTGCGCTGGGAGGAGGCCGGTGAGCCCGGGCAGGTCGTGGGCCTGAGCGAGGCCGGGCGTCGCGTGGCCCTGCGCACCGCCCGCGCCCTGCGTCGGGTCCGCGCGAGCCTGACCCTGCCCGTCCCCGAGCTCGTGGTGGTGGCTGAGCAGGCCCTGGACCTGGATCTGGAGATCGCCGCCCGGGTGGGCAACCCCCTGGGGCACCGTGCCCTGGACGCCTTCCAGGACACCGCTGCCAGGTACGTCGCCGACGCCCAGGATCCCACCCTGAGCGGGTTCCTGGAGTGGCTGGACCTGGCGCAGGCGCGCGAGGACGGCCTGGCCGCCCCCGAGACCGAGCCCGTCCCCGGGGCCGTCCAGATCCTGACCGTCCACGCCGCCAAGGGCCTGGAGTGGGACGTGGTGGCCGTCCCGGGCCTCAACGAGCAGGTCTTCCCCTCCTACCGCTCCAGGATCCAGCCCGGGCGCCACGTGGTGGAGACCGGCTGGATGGCCGGCACCTCCGTCTTCCCCTACCCGCTGCGGGCCGACGCCCAGGATCTGCCGCCCTTCACCGTGGGGGAGCTGGACCCGGGTGCCGGTAAGGAGCTCGTGACGGACACGGTCCTGGCCTACCGCACCGCCCTGGGACGCCAGGTCGTGCGCGAGGAGAGGCGCCTGGCCTACGTGGCCCTCACCCGCGCCCGCCACGAGCTGCTCCTGACCGGCTCGCACCTGGCCAAGTCCGCCACCAGGCCGCGGCCCGCCTCCCGGTTCCTCGACGAGCTGCGCCGTCGGGACCTCCTGCGCCCCTACGGGCGCGGCTGGGTCGACTACGACCCGGACCGGCCCAACCCCCTGGCCTCGCAGCACCACAGCGGCACCTGGCCCCTGGGAGCCCCGCCGGACCACCTGCCCGGCGTGGACGGCCGCGCCGTCGAGGCGCTGCGCAGGGCAGGGGGCCCCCAGGCGCGGGGGGTACTTGGCGGTGGTCTCAGTGACGACGGCGTCGCTGACCGCCGCGGCTCCGTCCAGGCGGCCCGGCGTCAGGCCGCCCGCGCCGTCGCCGCCAGGGGGCGCGGCCTTGCGGCCGTAGTGGCGGCGG
>ERZ773035.2104-NODE-2104-length-13331-cov-11.722959_pt1 | contig 13331 bp, 24 predicted proteins | sample MGYA00511487_ERZ773035 | MGnify/ENA primary metagenome ERZ773035 (study PRJEB29015, sample SAMEA2737985) | human oral metagenome | biome: human oral; feature: human-associated habitat; material: dental | place: China | collected 2024 ...
AGCAATATGGATAATAATTTGCTATTATTGCTATTATTATTCTTTTTATGGAATAGTTATAATAATTATATGATATAATAAAAAAATAATGAATTATGAAATAATAGGGAAAATATGGAAAAAGATAAGAAAAAAGATTATTATGATGAAGAAAAAGTTTGGACAAAAAGAAAGCCAAAAATAAAAACAAAAGAACAAATTGAAGAAGAATTAATTGAGGAAAGGAATAATAAAAAAAATAATATCATAAAAGGAATATTATATGTTATAGTTACAATAATTACAATTTCTATAATATTTATACAAGTAAGGACTGTTGAAGAAACAGATCTTAAAGGAATTAAGATATTAAAAGATACAGAACTTAGAACAGAAATTTTAAATGAAAAAACTAAAAATAAAGAATATGTAAAAAATATTGAAGATATTGAAAAAAAGATAGAACAATATAAAAAATCAGGGACATCAGGAGAAAAAGTACCAGATATTCTTGAAAAAGAATTAGAAGAGACAAGAGTTAGATTAGGGTTATTGGATATAACAGGTGAAGGTATATCTGTAATTCTTAGAGATAATGAAAGTACTATAATTTCTGCAAATGATATATTAACACTTGTAAATCAACTTATAATATCAGGAGCAGAAGCAATATCTATAAATGGTAATAGATTTATGAATAATACTGAAATAGTTGCAGTAAATGGAAAAGATATTTTAATAAATTCTAAAAAAATTACAAGTCCATATAGAATACTTGCAATAGGAAATAAGAAAAATTTAGAAAGTGGAATTAGTACAAAAGATCGGATATATAAACCAAATGCTTGCAAGTGGTAAAAGTGTTGAATATTCAGTTGGAGATAATATCGAGATTTCAAAAAGTTCAGAGGAGGTAAAATTTAAATATGGAAAATCAGAATAAAAAAGATGAAAAAAAGAAAGATTTCCCCAAAACACATGAAGAATGTGGATGTAAAAGAGAAGATTTTATAGATTCTTTAAATTATATACCAAGAGAAGATCTTCAAAAATTATTGCTTCAAGGATATGTTGAAGCAGAATGTGAAAATTGTGGAACAGAATATAGGATAGAAAAAGAAGAACTAGAAAAGATAGTAAGTGAAATAACAGAAATGAATATATCTTGTGATACAAGTTTATGTAATACTTGTGATATTGGATGTTTTGATTAGAGGAGAAAATATGTTTTATATATTAATAGCTTTAGGAGCAGTATTAGGAGTGATTGTAGGTAAATATTTACCTGTGATTCCATATACATATTCAGTATATGTATCTGTAACAATACTTGCTATATTAGATACAATACTTGGTGCTATAGCTTCAAAATTAAAAGGAAGATTTGATTTTAAAGTTTTTATATCAGGATTTTTTGGAAATGCATTACTTACAATGATGCTTGTATATTTAGGAATAAAATTAAATCTTGATATACATATTGCAGCAGTCGTAGTTTTTGTAAGCAGAATGTTTAATAATTTGTCAATAATTAGGAGACATTATATTGAAAAAATTAATAATAAAAAAAGTGGAAAAAGTAAATAATTGTTGGTAGATTAAGTTTCCAAAAAAGAAAAAAATAAGATTAAAATTATTTGACTTTTTTACAGAAATGTAATAATATTTAAACAGTAAAATTAAGTAAAAATGGAGGCAGTCTTGGCAATTGGTGATATAATTGTTGGAGTTGATATAAGTTTTTCAAAGGTAAGCTTAGTTATAGGTAAGGTTGATGGGTCAAATCAGATTCAATTAATAGTAGCATCACATAAAGAATGTGATTTAGAGTCTAAGAGTAATTCATTAGGGTTTGATGAAGATTCTCTTATTTCTATTTTAAGCGAAGTAGTAGAAGAAGCTGAAAGAATTTCAAAATTAAAAATTAATTCAGCATATGTTTCACTACAAGGTAATAAATTACAAATACTACAAAAACAAGCAACAAAAATAATAAATAATAGAGAACAAAGAGTAACAGAAAATGATGTTATAAGTACAATATTAAATATAGGAAAATCTGAAGTTCCTGATGGAGATACAATAATTGATATAATACCAGATGTGTTTGAATTAGAAACAGGAGAAATGGTGAAAGATCCTATAAATAAAACAAGCTCAAAAATAACATTATATGCACAAGCGATAACAGCAAAAAAAAGTTATATAAATGATTTAAAGAGGGTTTTTGAGAAAGCAGGATTAAATATTGATGGATATTCTCCAAAGATATTAGCAGAAAAGAGATTTTATCTTGAAGATGGAGAACAACAAGAAAATGTATTAATGATAGATATGGGACATAGGAAAACTGAAGTAGGTCTATTTATTCAAGGAACATTTATATATGCAAATACATTAAATGTTGGTGGAAATGATATTACTGAAGATATGGAATATGTGTTTGGAATAAATCATACAGAAGCTGACAAATTAAAGAAAACATATGGTGTAGCATTGAAAGAATATATAAAAAATGATAACAATATATCATTAACAACAGTTGTTACAACAGATCCAGATAAAAGGACAATAAAACCTTCACAAGTATCTAAAGTAATAGAAGGTAGACTTACATATACAATAGAAGAAATTCTTACAAATTTAAAAGAAGTTGGACTTGATAGATATATTAGAAAAATAATAATAGCAGGACAAAGCTTAGAAAAAATTGAAATGAGTGAAAGTTTAGTTTCAAAAGTAACAGGAATTGAAGCTAAGAAGCCAACAAATAGAATCGCTATAAAAACAGATGAAAATTATAAAGATGCATATTCAATAATATCATATTTTGCATCTAAACCATTTGCAAAAAGTATTGCAAGTAATGTTGGAGCAGAAGAAGAAAAAGGTGCTATAAAAAGAATATTAAATAAAATAAAAGAGTTTTTCTATACATAATAAAATGATATAATAAAATTAATAAGTGAAGAAATGATAATAAATAAAGATTTTAAATATACATAAGATAATGATGATGATTAAAATAAATAAAGAAGGACTTAAGGGGGAAGAAATGTATATAGAAAATAAAGTAAGAGAAATAGTTGAAAGAGAACAATTTGAAGAAGCTATAATTAAAGTAATAGGTGTAGGAGGAGCAGGAAATAACTCTATAAATAGAATGATTGAAGCAGGAATAAAAAATGTAGAGTTTATTGCAATTAATACAGATAGACAAATATTATCAAAATCAAATGCAGAAGTTAAACTTCAAATAGGTGAACAATTAACTAGAGGTCTTGGAGCTGGTGGAAGTGCTGAAATAGGAGAAAAAGCAGCAGAAGAAAGCAGAGAAGAAATAGAAAAAGTATTAGAAGGTGCAAATATGGTTTTCATTACTGCAGGAATGGGTGGTGGAACAGGTACAGGTGCAGCACCAGTAGTAGCAGAAATAGCTAAATCTAAAAATATATTAACAATAGCAATAGTTACAAAACCATTTACTTTTGAAGGAAGAAAGAAAGCATTACAAGCAGAAAAAGGATTAGAAAAATTAAAATCAAATGTAGACTCACTTATAGTAGTACCAAATGATAAATTATTACAAATTATAGATAGAAAAACATCAATGAAAGATGCATTTATGATTGCAGATGATATCTTAAGACAAGGTGTTCAAGGAATATCAGATTTACTTATTATATCAGGAGAAGTTAATATTGACTTTGCAGACTTAAGAAATGCGATGAAAGATAAAGGAATAGCACATTTAGGTGTTGGTAGAGCAAGTGGAGAAAATAGAGCAGAAGATGCTGCAAAACTTGCAATACAAAGTCCATTACTAGAAACTACTATAGATGGAGCAACATCAGTAATATATAATGTTACAGGTGATAAATCATTAACATTACATGAATTTGATACAGCATCACAAATTATTAATCAAGGTGCAGATCCAGATGCAACAATAATTATGGGTAGAGTAATTGATGAAACAGCAGGTGAAGATGTTATAGTAACAGTAATTGCTACAGGATTTGAAGGAGAAAGAAAACCTGCAAAAGTAGAAACTACTACACAAGAACCACAATCAACACCATTTTATGAAAGATTAAATACAAGACAAGAACCACAATCATCATCTGATGAACCTCGTATACCAGATTGGTTAAGAAAAAATGGAGGAAGTTTCTAAATTAATCTTTTGAAAAAATAAATAAACAAGGGAAATAAAAAAGATATAATTGGTATAACATAAATAGACAGATTATGATATACTATATATATCTTTTTATTTTATATATTAAATAAATAATATATATGATAAGATAACAAAATTGGAGGGAAAATTGAAAGAAGTATTAAAAATAGAAAATTTAGTAGTAGAAGTAGACGGAAAAAGAATATTAAATGGTGTTAACCTATGTGTTAATGAAGGGGAAATACATGTACTCATGGGAAAAAATGGTACAGGGAAATCAACACTTATGTATACAATAATGGGACATCCAGATTATGAAATTATAGAAGGAAAAATATCTTTTATGGGAAAAGATATAACAGATATGGAGACATATGAAAGAGCAAGACTTCGGAATATTTTTGTCCTTCCAAAACCCAGAAGAAATAGCAGGAATAAAAACAACTGATTTTTTGAGATTTGCAAAAATAAAAGTTTCTGATGAAAAAATTTCAAGTATGAATTTTGCATTAAGAGTTGCAAAAGAAATAGAAAATTTAAATATGAAAAAAGATATGCAATCAAGATATTTAAATGTGGGATTTTCAGGTGGGGAAAAGAAGAAAAATGAAATATTACAATTAAGTATATTAAAACCAAAACTTGCGATGTTAGATGAAGTGGATTCAGGTCTTGACGTTGATGCAACAAGAGATGTTGAAGATGCAATAATGAGATATTTTGATAAAGATAAAGCAATAATAATGATTTCACATCATTCAGAAATGGTACATAGGGTAAAACCTGATTTTGTACATGTATTATCAAATGGAAAGATAGAAAGAACAGGAGATATAACTTTAATAGAAGAAATACAAAAACATCGGATATGGAAAACAAAGATAAGAATATAAGGGAATAGAAATGAAGAAAAAAACAAATATAGAAGAACTTGATAGGGGAATATATGATATTATAGAAGATGTAGAAATATCTAAAAAGCTTGAAAAAGGGCTAACAGAAGAAATAGTAAGAGAAATATCTAAAGAAAAAGATGAACCTAAATGGATGTTAGATATAAGGCTTAGAGCTTTAAAGAAGTATAATGAAACATTAAATCCAAATTGGGGGCCAGAGTTAGATAATCTTAAGATGGAAGATATAGTTACATATATAAAGCCAGATGCAAAAAAAGAAGCATCATGGGATAATGTACCAGAAGGTATAAAAAATACATTTGAAAGACTTCGGAATCCCATATGCAGAAAAAAAATATCTAGCAGGTGTAAGTGCACAGTTTGACTCTGAAGAGGTATATCATAATGTAAAAGAAATGTTAACATCACAAGGTGTTATATATATGGATATGTCAGAAGCAGTTAGAAAATATCCAGAGCTTGTACAAAAGTATTTTACAAAAGCAATAGATGAAAATCTTCATAAATATACAGCATTACATTTAGCAGTATGGTCTCGGGGGATCTTTTGTTTATGTACCAAAAGGAGTACATTTAGATATACCAGTACAATCATATTATAGGTTAAATGCAGCAGGTGCAGGACAATTTGAACATACATTAATAGTTGTAGATGATGATGCAAGTATATCATATATAGAAGGGTGTTCAGCACCAAGATATAATGTAGTAAACTTACATGCTGGGAGTGTTGAAATATTTGTAGGAAAGAATGCAAAGGTTAGATTTTCAACAATAGAAAACTGGTCTAAAAATATGTATAATTTAAATACTAAAAGAGCAATAGTTGAAGAAAATGGTAAAGTAGAATGGATATCTCGGATCATTTGGATCAAAAGTATCAATGTTATATCCAACATCTGTATTAGTAGGGAAAAATGCAGCAAGTGAATTTACAGGAATAACATTTGCAGGAAGTGACCAATATATTGATAATGGATGTGCAAATATACATTTGGCTGAAAATACATTTTCAGCAGTTACAACAAAAGCAATAACAAAAGGAAATGGTATAAGTGTTACAAGAAACTATGTATATATAGATGAAAAGGCAAAAGGTTCAAAATCAAACTCTGATTGTGAAAGTTTAATGCTTGATAAAGAAGCAGTTTCAGACACTATACCTATAATGACAGTAAAAACAGATGAAGCAGATTTAGGGCATGAAGCAAAAATAGGTAAAATTGGTGATGAACAAATATTTTATCTTATGAGTAGAGGGCTTAGTGAAGATGAAGCAAAAGCTATGATAGTAAGAGGGTTCGCAGAACCAATATCAAAAGAATTACCTATAGAATATGCAGTTGAAATGAATAATTTGATAGGACTAGAATTAGAAGGAACAAATGGATAATGAAAAAAATATATTTAAATAGGATGGAAAAAAAGACTTGGAATCATATAAATATCAATGAAAAGGTGATGACAGTTCCATATATAGAATTTAAAGAAAATGAAGAGATTATAGGAAGTATAAACGATAGTATAAGAAAAATACCAAATCCTGGAAATTATACAAGAAAAGATCAAGAATATGAAAATAATAGTATAAACAATATATATGTTATAGAAAAAATAGAAGAAGCAGAAGAAACAGAAAAAAAAGAAAAAGAAAATTTAAAACAAGAAAATTCAGAAGAAATATTAAATAATGGAAAAAATACAGAACATAAAAGAAGATATGTTTATGGGAAAGATTTAATTCAAGAATATGGAAAAGATTATTTCTTAGATGATGAAGAAATAAATAGAATTATACAAAATTCTAATATTAATGTTAGTGATGATAAAAATAAAAAAATAAAAGATCATAAATATAGAAAAAATATAGAAGAAATAATAATATCTAAAGATAAAGAAGAAAAAATAGTTGATATCATAAATGATGGGATATTATTATCAAATAGACAAATAATTTTAAGAAAAAATATATCAGCAAAATATGTATTAAATTTATGTGAAAATAAACAAAATACATATAGAGATAATAATATTATAATAAAAGCAGAAGAAAATTCAAACTTTGAAGTTGTTATCATATTTAATGAAAATAAAAGTAATTTTGCACTTGATAGTACATATGTTGAAGCAGGGAAGAATGCTAAAGTAAATTTATTATATGTGTTTTTAGGAAGTGGAAATCAAATAATAAAACATGTTACAAGAGTAGATGAAAAAGCAAAAGTTGATATAAAAGGAATATATTTACTTCGGAAAAGATAAAAAGTTAGACTTCCTATACTATGCAGATCATATAGGAAAAGAATCAATAACAACACTTCATATAGAAGGTGTACTTTTTGAAAATGCATATAAGGATTTTAGAGGTATTATAAACTTTAGGAAAGGTACTCCAGAATCTGATGGTAGAGAAGCAGAAAATGTATTATTATTATCTAAAAATGCAAAAAGTAAGTCTTCACCAATACTTTTATGTGCAGAAGAAAATGTTAATGGTAATCATGCAGCATCAATAGGTAAGATTGATGAAAAGAAACTATTTTATCTTCAAACAAGAGGATATAGTAAAGAAGAAGGAAAAAGAGAAGTTGTACTTTCTAAAATAGTACCACTAATATTTGAAAATGAAGAATATATGGAAGAAAATACAAAAAGTATATATTTAGATTATAAGAGAAAAATATATGAAAATATCGTAAAAAGTTTACAAGAAATTTAATGATTATATAAATATAAATTAAGAGAAGGAGGAAAAATGTTAACAGTAACAGGAGTTAGTTTAAGGTTTGGAGCAAGAGTACTTTTTGATGATGTTAATTTAAAATTTGAAAAAGGAAATTGTTATGGTGTTATTGGTGCAAATGGTGCAGGTAAATCAACATTTTTAAAGATATTATCTCGGAGAAATAGAAGCAAATAAAGGAGAGGTATCTATAACTAAAGGTGAAAGAATATCAGTACTTGGACAAGATCATTATGCATATGAAGATTTTAGAATAATAGATGTTGTAATAATGGGAAATACAGAACTTTATGAAATAATACAAGAAAAAGATAAAATATATTCAAAACCAGAATTTACAGAAAAAGATGGAATGATAGCGGCAAAACTTGAAGAAAGATTTGCAGAACTTGATCGGTTGGAATGCAGAAACAGATGCAATAAAAATGCTTGTAGAACTTGGAATAAGTGAAAATAAATTGTATCGGAAATATGTCAGATTTAGAAGGAAAGGATAAGGTTAAAGTACTTTTAGCAAAGGCATTATTTCGGAAATCCAGATGTACTTCTATTAGACGAGCCTACAAACGATCTTGATATTAGAGCAATAGAATGGTTACAAGATTTCTTAATTGATTATGAAAATACTGTTATAGTAGTATCACATGATAGATATTTTCTAAACACAGTTTGTACAAATATTGTGGATGTAGATTATGGTAAAATAAAAATATATCCAGGAAATTATGATTTTTGGTATCAATCAAACCAACTTATTCAAAAACAAATGAAAGAATCAAATAAGAAGAAAGAAGAAAAAATAAAAGAATTAAAAGATTTTATCGCAAGATTTGGTGCATCACAAAGATCAAAACAAGCAACATCTAGAAAGAAAACATTAGAAAAAATACAATTAGATGAAATAGTAGCATCAAATAGAAGATATCCATATATTGATTTTTCAAAAGAAAGACAAGTAGGTAAAGAGGTTATAAAAGTAAGTCATATATGGAAAGAAAATGGAGAAGCAAGTATAAGAGATTTAACATTTGATATAAAAGTGGGAGATAAGGTATTAGTACTTGCAGAAAATGAAAATAAGATAACAACACTTTTTAATATTTTAGCAAAAGAAGTAGAACCTGATAAAGGTTATGTAGAATATGGACAAACAATAACAACATCATATTTGCCAAAAGATAATAATGAATATTTTAAAGATAAAGATGAAAACTTGGTAGATTGGCTTAGAAAATATTCAAAAGATCCAGATGAAACATATTTAAGAGGTTTTTTAGGAAGAATGTTATTTTCAGGAGAAGAAGCATTAAAAAAGGCAAATGTGTTATCAGGTGGAGAAAAGGTTAGATGTATGTTATCAAGACTTATGTTATCAGGTGCAAATGTGTTAATACTTGATGAACCAACAAACCATTTAGATATGGAAAGTATAACAGCATTAAATAATGCACTTATAAAATTTGATGGGGTTATAATATTTACATCACATGATCATGAGCTTGCAGAAACTGTAGCAAATAAGATTATAGATATAACTGGAGATAAGGTTATAATAAGAGAATGTGGATATAATGAATATATAGAATCAAAGGAAAAATAGGAGATAAATAATGAAAGTAGTAGTAATATATTGGAGTGCAACAGGAAATACAAAGATAATGGCAGAAGCAATAGCAGAAGGAGTAAATGAAAAAGGTGGAAATGCAGAGATCTTCTATGTATCAGATTTTGAAGGAAATATAGAAGATTATGATTTAATAGCACTAGGATGTCCAGCAATGGGAGCAGAAGAGCTAGAAGAATATGAATTCAGACCATTTTTTGATATGGAAAAGGAAAAATTAAAGACAAGAAATGTAGTACTTTTTGGATCATATGATTGGGGAAATGGTGAATGGATGGATTCATGGAAAGAAGAATGTATTGAAAATGGAATAAATGTTACTAAAACATATATCGCAAATAATACTCCAGAACAAGAACAAATAGAAGAATTAAAACAACTTATAATAGAATAATACAAGAATGTGTTCTAAATATATATAAAATAGAAGTACTTTTAATAGACCATTATTAAAAGTACTTTAATTATTTGAAATGTACATAAAAATATGTTATTATGTATACATAAAGAATTTACAAAATATGATGATATTTATCTTTTAAAATTAATTAATTTTAAAAGAAGGAAAGGTGGAATTTTAATGGAAAAGATATTAGAATGGAGTATTTATATTGTTTTTATACTATTGTTATGCTACAAAATGATTAACAACTGGATAAGTGAGCGGTTAGAGGAAACAGCTAACTTTATAATATATGTACTGATTACAGTATATCTAATGATAGCAGAGATAAGTGCTAATATAGCATGGGTGGTAATAATAGGTACGGTATTATTTATACCCTCTATTATTAGCAGATCTTATGATCAAGATGAAGAAGATCTAGGATATGCTATGGAAGTCCTGTTGTGTACTATAAATATTCTTATAATTATTATCAAATTTGGCATTATGAGAATAATGCTAAAAATGTAAGAGGTGGTGTACTATGGTAGTAAATATTGAATGGCCTTGGCTATTTAAATATATTGCAATTATAATGTTTATATTTGCAGTATGCTATAAACTGTATCCAGAAAACAAAATAAAAAATATAGTATCCAAATTTTGCTTAGACAGACTTTACCTAATTTTGTATATAATGGTAACGATGATGGCGTTACTAGTTCATGAAATAAAAGTGGATTTAGAAGTTATATTATTATATGTCATGTATGCAGTTATAGTTGTATATAATATGGATGAAGCTAAGGAAGAAAGTTTCTTTCAAATTATATGCATGTCAAGCATTGCGTATATGATATTATTATTAGTTATAAAGTATATTGTTATAGCTAAATATGTAAGGTAGGTGGTGTTGTACATGGGACAAACTGAAAATTTATTCTTATATGCATGGATAGGAGTAATAGGAGGATTGAACTTTCTCCTATTTTTGGGCTATCGAATGAATCTTGAAGAATGGTCAAAAGATACGATTGCCAGAATAATAAATACTATTACACTATTTGGGGTGTTATTTTACTTTTCGGCAACTAGAGTAAGTAAACAGTACGACCCAGTTATAATAGGTATATACCTATTAAACATATTTGTTTTGCTATTATTAGGAGCAAATAATAAGAGCAAAGTTGCCATTGTAATTACAATAGTAATCCCAATCATGATGATACTAAGAATGTTTGGGATTATGCCATTAAGATATCTATTATGGTGTATAATAGATGGTCTTGGTGGATATATGAGTTTATATTAACCGGTAGTTAAGTACTACCGGTTATTTTTATTGCATAAATATGGTATAATCTATATGAAAAATGTTTAAAAAAGAAAAGAAAATAAAAATAAAGAAATAAAAAATGAATTTAAATGATGAGGTATATGTGGAATATAATGTTGAGAAAATAAGAAAAGACTTTGAACAATTAAATGATAAAAATATATATTTAGATACTGCAGCAACAGCATTAAAACCTAAAGATGTGATTGATGCAATATATGAATACTATAATAGGTTTAATGGGAATTCACATAGTAAGATGAGTATATATGGTGATAAGACAAGTGAACTTGTAGAAAATGCAAGAGAAATTGTAGCTAAATATTTATCTTGTGAAAAAGAAAATATTATATTTACAAAATCTGCAACAGAAAGTTTAAATACATGTGTGTTTGGAATAGAAGATGAAATTAGTGAAAAAGATGAGATATTATTAACTATATTAGAACACCATGCAAATATAGTACCATATCAAGTTCTTGCTAAAAAGAAAAATGCTAATATTAGGTTTGTGTATTTAAATGAAGACTATAGTTTTGATTATAATGATTTTGAAAAAAAAATAAATTATAATACTAAGATTATAGGTATAACAATGCAAAGCAATGTTACAGGTGAAGAGATTGATATAGAAAAAATATGTGAAATTGTAAAAAAAAGAAGTAAAGAACTTAATATTGAAATACCATATTTAATAATAGATGCTTCACAAGGAATAACACATAAGAAAATAGATGTAAGAAAATTAGATACAATATATGCGTTAGTATTCTCAGGACATAAAATATATGGGCCACAAGGAGTTCGGAATATTATATATATCAGATAAGAATATAAATGAAGTAAAACCTAGAAATTTTGGCGGAGATATGATTGAAGTTGTTTTAGAAAATGAATTTAAATTTAAAGAATATAATGAAAAGTTTGAAGGTGGAACATTAAATGCAGAAGGTATTTATGGTCTTCGGAAAAGCAATTGAATATATTGAAAATGTTGGGATAGAAAATATTGAAAAATATTTAAAACAACTTACAAAATATACGATTAATATCTTAAAAGAAAAAATTAAGAATATAAAAATATATAGTACGGAAAATACATGCCGGAATAGTATCATTTACAATAGATAATATACATTCACATGATATAATTAGTATATTAAATTTAGAAAATATATCAGTAAGAGCAGGACATCATTGTGCAATGCCATTACATAGATATATTGATGAAGTATCAACATTAAGATTAAGTTTTGGTATATATACAACAAATGAAGAAATTGATTATGTTGTTGAAAAATTAGTTGGAATAGGAGAAATGTTTAATGGGAATATCTAAAGAAGAAATGATGGATATATATAAACAGGTAATAATAGAAAATACAAAAGAAAAAGAACATAAAAAAATTATAGAAGGAATATCTAAAGAAGGAATAAATCCAAGTTGTGGTGATGAACTTAAAATATATGTTAAGATAGATAGAAAAAAAGAAAAAATAGAAGAGATAAGCTTTACAGGAAGAGGATGTGCAATATCAGAAGCCTCAGCAAATATAATGTCTGAAATACTTAAAGGTAAAACAAAAGAAGAGGCAAAAAAGATAATAAATACATTTTTTGGTATGATAAAGTTAAATGAAACAGATGATGAAAAACTTATGGAAATATTAGGTGATGCATATGCATTTAAAAATATTTCATATATGCCATCAAGAGTTAAATGTGCATTTTTAGGATGGAAAACACTTGAACAAATATTAGAGGAGTTAGATAAAAATGAAAGCAGCGTAAATTAACGCTGCTTTTAATAGTAACTGACATGACGAGCCTTTGTTTTTTGCTGAGGCTCGAAACTTCGATCTGAAAATGTTGTTACACATATTTCACAACATTTAAAATAGAAACTTTTTTCAGAGAAACTTATAGTTTCTCTTTTTCTTAATAAAAGATCAAATTTATTTTTGTTTAAAATTATTACTCTTGGTGAACCATTATTATATGTAACCATATAATAAATAGGTTCATCTTTGAATTTACCATCAAATAGAGTAATGGTAGATTCAACTTTTATTTTCATTGTCATTTTAACCCCTGCCTTTCTATTTATATTTAATTATATTTATAATCTAATTCATCAGAATTTTGTGAAATATTATAATAAGTG
>ERZ773035.2106-NODE-2106-length-13325-cov-5.447702_pt1 | contig 13325 bp, 13 predicted proteins | sample MGYA00511487_ERZ773035 | MGnify/ENA primary metagenome ERZ773035 (study PRJEB29015, sample SAMEA2737985) | human oral metagenome | biome: human oral; feature: human-associated habitat; material: dental | place: China | collected 2024 ...
GAGAAAGGGTTGCGAGTATGATTGAATTATACGGAGTTTTTTATAAACTAATAACCACAAACTATTATAATTGTTTATGTTGCCAACTCCCCGATAAATCATTACGGTATAGGAAGTTTGAGCTAAAAATTAAAAAACTTATACTATTTTGCTGAATTATAAATGACCTACCTCAACTGTAACTATAATAAGACTTGTTAGCAAGGCTTAATCGTGTTATATTTTATATTGCAGGGATATCAAAGTTATATAAGCTAAAAATACAGTAAAAGAGGTGTCTTATGAGAGATTATAAAAAGATTTATGAAGAATGGTTACAAAGTCCGTATTTTGATGAGGATACAAAGTCCGAGCTCAAGGCTATAGCCGCAGATGAGGGAGAGATCAAAGAAAGATTTTACACAGAGCTTGAGTTTGGAACGGCAGGTTTAAGAGGTATTATAGGTGCCGGAACCAACAGGATGAATATATATGTGGTAAGAAAAGCAACTCAAGGACTTGCCAATTACATAAAAAGCCTTAATATAAAAGGAGCCTGTGTAGCCATAGCATATGACTCAAGAAATATGTCGGATGTATTTTCAAAGGAGGCTGCACTTACCCTAGCTGCAAATGATATAAAAGCATATCGTTTTACTTCTCTCAGACCTACACCGGAGCTTTCCTTTGCAGTAAGAGAGTTAAAGTGTATAGCCGGAATCAATATTACCGCAAGCCACAATCCCTCAAGCTATAACGGTTATAAGGTGTATTGGGAAGACGGTGCACAATTTACACCGCCCCATGATAAGGGAGTGCTTAAAGAAGTGCTTGCTATAGAAGATTATTCAAAGGTTAAAACCATGCCGGAAGAAGAGGCAAGGGCTGCGGGGCTTTATGAGGACATTTCTACTGAAATAGATGATAAGTATATAGCAAAGGTTAAGGAGCAGGTGCTTAGTCCCGAGGCTATAAAAGAACAGGCAAATAAGCTTAGCATAGTATATACTCCTCTTCATGGAACCGGTAACATTCCGGTAAGAAGGGTGCTTAGTGAGCTTGGTTTCAGCAAGGTATATGTGGTAAAAGAACAGGAGCTTCCTGACGGTAATTTCCCTACAGTAAAGTATCCTAATCCGGAGTCAAAGGCGGCATTTGAGCTTGCACTCAAACTTGCAAAGGAAAAGGATGCGGATATAGTGCTTGCTACCGATCCAGATGCGGACAGGCTCGGAGTGTATGTAAAGGATGAGGTAAGTAAAGAATATATTGCATTGACCGGTAATATGTCAGGTTCCTTGCTTTGTGAGTATCTGCTTTCAAGAAGAAAAGAACTCGGACTTTTACCTGCCAACGGAGAAGTGGTTAAGTCCATAGTAACCACCAATCTGGTGGATGCCATAGCAAAGGAGTATTCTTGCACCTTGGTGGAAGTACTTACGGGCTTTAAGTGGATAGGCAAGGAAATACTTGAGAATGAATCAAGCAAGAAGTTTGAGTATATGTTCGGTCTGGAAGAAAGTTACGGCTGTCTTATAGGCACTTATGCAAGAGATAAAGATGCAGTGTCAGCAAGTGTAGCCCTATGCGAGGCTATGGCTTACTATAAGTCCAAGGGTAAGAGCTTATGGGAAGTTATGAATGATATCTATAAAAAGTATGGGTACTACAGAGACGGAGTAAATGCCATAGACCTTGCGGGTATAGAGGGTATACAAAGAATAGCAAGGATTATGGAGTATTTTAGAGAAAATACACCTACAAAACTTGCAGATTACAAAGTTCTTTTTGCAAGGGACTATCAAGAGGACACGATAAAGGATGTGGAGTCCGGAAGCGTTAAAGCAACAGGACTTCCAAAGTCCAATGTGCTTTATTATGACTGCGAAGACAGCACATGGCTTTGCATACGTCCTTCAGGTACAGAACCTAAGCTTAAACTTTATTATGGAGTTAAGGCAGGTTCAGTAGAAGAGGCTGATAAGAGAATCAAAGACTTATCAGAAGAACTTAACAATATAGTTAAAGATATAAAATAAAGGCATTTCAAATTATTTGTAAAGTAAGTGTCAGTGTATTGTTCTGGTAAAAACACTGAGCTGTTAATTTATGAAAGCATCAAAGGGCAGTTTATTAAAATTTCAGCTTGGCTAATATTTTTTAGGATGCTTAAATAAATATTTGTGATGAACTTAGGAAAAACAGAAAGACAGGCAATGTAATAATGAATGTAGAAGACATAAAATTTAAGCGTTTAGAGGCGAAGGATATAGAAGAGTATAAGTCATTTTACGGTTTAAGAGACAATAAAACCTGTGACAGTGTACCCATAGAAAGTTTTATTTGGAAGGACTACTATCAGGTACAGGTGGCAGTTGTAGAAAAAGACGCTACTGATGTAGGCATTATATGGCAAATGTGTGATGAAGGCAAGTATTACTCTGCCATGCCCATATGTGCTACAGAACATTTGTCTTATTGTTTTGAGCTTAGTGTGGAGTATTTTAATAAAATACTTAAAGTTCCTTACAGAATAGCTCTGGCAGATGAAGAGGCGGTGAAAGAACTTAAACTTGAGTCAGATGTAAGATTTACGGTTAAGGAGCAGGAAGAACTGAAAGACTATCTGTATGACGGAGATGCAATGAGGAGTCTGGCAGGCAAAAAGCTTCATAAGAAAAAAAATCATTATAATAAGTTTATAAAGGAATACGAGGGCAGGTATATTTACAGAGAATTGCTTTGTTCCGACAGAGATGATGTATTCCGCATGCTTGCAAAGTGGAGAGATGATAAGGGAGATGAGGTGGAAGAACATCTTGATCCTGAGGTCATGGGCGTACATGAGATACTTAAAAACTGTAGGGCACTTGATATAACCATGGGCGGTGTATATGTAGATGATGTACTGGAGGCATTTACTGTAGGCAGCTATAATAAAAGAGAGGATATGGCTGTAATACATATAGAAAAAGCCAATGCAAATATAAACGGTATATATCAATTCATCAATAAAACCTTTCTTTGTGAGGAGTTTCCTACCGCAAAGTTAATTAACAGAGAAGATGACCTTGGTATAGAGGGACTTAGAAGAGCAAAAGAAAGTTATATGCCGATAGGATATGCAAGAAAGTATCTGGTGGAACAGAATTTATAAATAAAATCTAATCAAACTAAATAAATAATAAAATATAAAAAGCTCTATTGACAAGTAGGGCTTTTTGTATTACTCTTTTGTCTAAGACTTATAAAAATTCATGCAATCATTCTTATTTCAAGAACAAATCACATTTTTTAATTTTAAATAAGGAGTTTTTAGTGAGGTATATTATTGCTATTGTCGATAAGGACTTAAGGTATGCTAAAAACCTGGCAGATTATATCAATAAAGGGAGTAAACTGCCTTTTAAGGCTATGAGCTATAGTTCATACAGCAGTTATAGGGAGGCTGCAAAGCTATATAATACTGAGATTTTATTAATATCACAGGAAGAATATCAGGAACAAAAAATTGATAATAATATAAAAAATATTATCATTCTTTCTTCGGAAGGCTACATAAGATATACGGATTTTGAAGAAAATAAAAACAGAGTGTTTGCAGTACTGAAATATATATCTGCCGACGATATTATAAGAGAGATAGTAAATATCTATAAGCCGGACAAAGAAGAGGCGTGGATCAAGATAGCCGGAAAACAAAGCAGGGTAATAGGTCTTTATTCTCCCATACACAGATGCGGCAAGACCTATGCGGCAGTTGCCCTAAGTGCTATAGGAAGTGAATATAAGAAGACGCTTTTGATAAGCTTTGAAGAGTATAAGGGAATACTGTATGAGTTGCTTGAGGGTAACGATTATGATATGTCGGATGTACTTTATGCCTATAAGCAGGGGAATTTTTCATGGGATAGGTTAAGTAAGATCGTGTATACTACAGGTCCCCTAAACTTAATAGCTCCGGCAAGATATCCCGAGGACATATCGGAACTGAGCTCCAAAGAGATATATGAACTTATACAAAGCATAGCAAGGGAAAGTGAATATGAGCTTATAGTAATAGATTTCGGAGTACTTGGAAAAAGAGGTATAGATATACTTGAAATGTGCCATAGTGTATATATGCCTATATTACAAGATCCGATATCGGAAAAACGTATAGAAGAATTTTATGATTATTTGAATTTGCTTGACCGAGAGCATATAAAAGACAAGATATTAAGCTGTGTACTGCCGTCATGCAACTATAACGAACTTGAGGTTGATAAAATTGCATACAGTGAGCTTGGCGAGTATATGAGGGCTATGGCACAGTCGGATATAAGGCAGGAGATATGACGGTACTGAAAGAAGAAAATACCATATACTTGATACTGATAATTTTCTTAACAGTGGCAAGTTATACGGATTTAAAATATTCGAAAGTATATAATATTTGGATATTGTCGGCATCCGTGCCTGCCATATATATAAATACATACAAGTTCTTTGTATGGGCAGGTATAAGCATAGCTTGCAGTTTTATTCTGTATCTGTGCAGAATGGTAGCTGCCGGAGATATAAAGCTCATTGCCTATATATACGGTCTGCTTGGTCCAAGCTCGGCAAATATACTAATCTTAATTTCTTTAAGTATAGCGTCAATATATGCATTATACTTTTTATTGTCAAAAAAAATTCTTTACTCCCGTCTTATATATTTCAAAGAATATTTATGTAAATGTATGAAAAGCAAAAGTATATATGAGTATTATGATAGTAAAAATGATGACAAATCCTTAACAATGCCTTTGGCACAATGGTTTTTGATAGGCTGTATAGTTTGGAGGGTATGTAAGCTATGCATAGTGGTGTAGAAGAGGATGTAAGGTTATTTGAAAGTGTAAGAAATGATTTATCAAACCGGCTTTCAGATCTTAGAGGAATCTCGGATGAGGAGCTGTATGAGATTATAGATGAGCTTATAAGCTGCAAAGAAAAAGAATATAGGCTTTCATTAAGACCTAAATTAAAGCTTAGAAATTCTCTTTTTGACTCCTTTAGAAGGCTTGATATACTTCAGGAACTTTTGGATGATAAAGACATTACAGAAATAATGGTAAACGGCAGGGAAGATATATTCATAGAAAAAAAGGGAAGAAGCATCAAGTGGAATAAAAGGTTTAAAAGCAATGAGCAGCTTGAAGACATGATACAGCAAATAGTAAGTGAGGTAAACAGGGTCGTAAATGCATCATCCCCCATAGCCGATGCAAGGTTAAAAGACGGCTCAAGAGTACATATTGTGCTGCCGCCCGTATCCCTTATAGGACCGATTATTACCATAAGAAAGTTCCCGGAAGTTATAAGTATGGAAAGGCTGATTGCATTCGAGGCTATAAGCAAAGAAGCAGCGGATTTTCTAAAGAAGCTGGTAAGAGCCGGATATAATATATTCATATCGGGAGGAACCAACTCCGGAAAAACAACCTTCCTCAATGCTCTGTCTGTATACATACCTGATGATGAAAGGGTCATAACCATAGAAGACTCCGCAGAGTTACAGCTTAAACATATAAAGAATATAGTAAGACTGGAGGCTAAACCGACAAATATGCAAGGAGAGAAGGCGATTAGTATAGCGGAGTTGATAAAAGCCTCCCTTCGTATGAATCCTTCAAGAATAGTGGTAGGAGAGGTAAGAGGTGCGGAAGCTTTGGATATGCTTCAGGCTATGAATACAGGGCATGACGGCTCACTGTCTACCGGACACGGCAACAGCCCGAAGGACATGCTGTCAAGGCTTGAAACTATGGTCTTAAGTGCAGCCGATTTGCCGCTTGCAGCTATAAGAAAGCAGATTTCAAGTGCTATAGATATAATAGTACATCTTGGGAGACTTAGAGATAAAAGCAGAAAAGTACTCTCAATTGTGGAATTAGGAGATTGTGTAAATGGAGAGATTAAACTTAATCCGCTCTATGAATTTAGAGAACAAAAAGAAAGCCGTACGGATAAAGTTACGGGAGAGCTTGAAAAGCTTTCAGAACTTGAAAATAAAACAAAACTTAAATTTGCAGGTGAAAGACTATGATGTATACAACTACTCGCTACTTGAATGGTGCAAGTATACCGGTATCGCCTTTTTATACATAATTGTAATATCTTATGTATTCTACAGAAATATTTATGTATTTCTATTCTTAAGTCCCTTTTCCTTACTCTATCCCAAGTTTAAGAAAAAATCTTTAATACAAAAAAGAAAGAAAACATTGGAGGCGGAGTTTAAAGAGGCAATACTTGTTTTGGCTTCTTTACTAAGTGCCGGATTTTCCATAGAGAATGCGGTGAAAGAAGCGGTGATAGAATTAAGGCTGCTTTATGATAAAGAAGTACTCATAATAAAAGAATTTGAATATATACAGCACAGAATATACATGAAGATACCTGTGGAAAAGGCTTTTGAAGAGCTTGGAGAAAAAAGCCGTGTGGAGGATATAAAAAACTTTGCAAGAGTGCTTAAACTTGCAAAAAGAAGCGGAGGAGAACTGGTATCAATAATAAACCATACAGCCAATATTATACATGACAAGATAAGGATAAAAGAAGAGATAATTACCATGACTGCGGCAAAGAGGTTTGAACAAAAGATCATGAATTTATTTCCCATATTTATAATTTTATATGTGGACTCGACTTCACCCGGTTTTTTTACAGTTATGTATACAACTTTTATAGGGAAGGCGGCTATGAGTATATGTCTTTTACTATATATATTTGCAATGTATATATCAGACAGATTGCTTAGTATAGAGGTGTAAGATGAAAGGTGTTATTGCTCCGAAATATATAGCGGTTTTAAAAAAGTATAAAATACAAATAATATGCATAAGCATGGGATTTATACTTTTCTTTATAGCAAAAAATTTGGCAAATACTCCGGACTCTTTTATAAACAATAACTTTGTAAAAAGAGAGGGTTATTCCGCCTACAATAAAAGCTATGAAGTATATGTAGACGGTCTTTTGGACAGAGAAGTTTTATTAAAACTGCCGCTTTCTCACAGGCGTTACAGCGATGAAGAGATAGATGAGGTTTTTGAAAAATGTATGGAGGTTTTAGAGACTGCAATATTGGGAAAAAATCCTTCACTACAGGAGGTCTCCGGGGATCTTAACCTGGTAAACAGCATTAAAGAATATGGTATATCAGTCGAATGGATATCCGAAGATCCTAACCTTATAGATGCCCTGGGTGCAGTAAATAATGAAGATCTAAAAGAGGCAAAAGATACATCACTTAAAGTGTTTTTAACAGATAGAACAAGGGAGGCACAGTATATTATAAATTTAAGAGTTATCCCAAGAACCTATACAAAAGAAGAGTTAAGTATAAAGAAATTCATGTCAAAGATTGAGGCTGTGGATAAAGAAAATATAAGCAAGGATGGCTATACACTTCCGGACAGCTTTGAGGGAAGGAAACTTTCCTACAGGCAGGAAGAAAGCAAAGATATACACATTATATGGATCATGGGGATAGTTATAGCAATTCTTTTGTATCTGAAAGACATAGTGGCACTGAAGGACAGGAGGGAGTATAAGACCAGGGAAATGTTACTGGATTATCCGGAAATAGTTTCAAAACTTATAGTATTTATCGGTGCAGGCTTATCAATAAGAAGTGCATGGGAGAGGATAGTTATAGACTATGAAAACCTTGAAGGAGGAAAAAGATTTGCATATGAGGAAATGTCAAGCTCTTTGGCAAAGTTAAAAACAGGAGTGCATGAATCCAAGGTTTATAAAGACTTTGGAAGAAACTGTGCAATAAAGCAATATATGAAACTGGCAAGTTTACTCGACCAAAACAGAAAATCGGGAGTGAATAATCTAAGGCAGATACTCAGTGTGGAGATGGCAAGTGCATGGGAGGAAAGAATCAATATAGCCAGAAGGCAGGGAGAAGAAGCAAGTACAAAGCTGCTTTTACCGCTTCTTATGCTGCTTGTTGTGGTACTTATTATTATAATGCTGCCGGCAATGATGGCTTTTAAGTAAGGAGGTTTTTGATGAGGGAATTAAAAAAACAATTCATATCTTTTTTAAAAGAAGAAGAGGGTATAGGAGTTATTGAAATAGTGCTTATATTAGTAGTTTTGATAGGTTTGGTAATCTTATTTAAAAGGCAGATAAAGCAGCTTTTAGATAATATTTTCCAGGAAATCAACAGTCAGTCGGGAGAAGTGTATTAATGAGGCAAAAATGCTCTATAAGCGTATTTTTAAGTTTGATACTTGTCTGTGTCAGTGCACTTATATTTGCCTTATTGGAATCTGCCCGTACTGCAGGAGTCAGATATTACTTGCAGACGGCAGCGGATGCCTCTATGGACTCTTTGTACAGTAACTTTCATAAAGAATTATGGGAGAAATATAGACTTATATTATATGAGGGAGTAGATGAGCAAACTGTAGAAAAAGACTATATGAGCTATATAAAAGAGTATGTAGACAATTCCAATATATATAATCTGGGCAATCCTAAAGTACAGGTAACGGACTTAAGAAGAATTACCGATGATTCAGCCTTTTGGTTTGAAAATCAGGTTTTAGAATATATGAAGTATAATCCGGTTGATTTTTCCGACTCTGCAACTACCTTTGCAGATGTAAAAAATGATGTGGAGCAGGCAAATATCATGCAGGATATCACCTTCGCCTATGCCAATCACAGCAAAGAGGCGGCTAAAGTAGAAAAATCCCTTATGCGAATCAGTGAAAGCTTTAATAATATTTCAAGTGCCAAATCAAAACTTGAGGACTGTATAGCTACACGAGATACATCAGGTTGCAGGGCAAGCCTTATGATTATAGAAAGTGAGGCGAAATCACTTGGCAATAAATTGCAAATATACGAAGAAGAGGCAGATAGCCTTAATGAAAGCTTAAGCCGTACAGAAAGTGAGTTCAGGGATGAGTGGGAGCAACTTACACCTGATAACAAAGGGATGTTTGAAACAAGAATTACCGATTACAGAAACTATACTGCTAAAGATGGGGCAAGAAGGACAGAGCTTATAAGCAAGGTTGAGGCAGCAAAAGAAAATGCTCAAGATATGGCTGAAAGATATGAGGCTATAGATAGGATAAGAGAGCTTGATGCGGATGATGATGCAGATGAAATAGAGGCTAACTGGGGATTTTTAGAAACGAGTTGCAGTAATATAAGTACTCCTGCCATAGATTTTGTTCACGGAATGGCTGATGAAAACAAAGAAAACCGCCTGGAAAGCATGATGGATTTTTTATCGAAAGATATTGTAAGTTTGCTACTTCCGGGTGACAGGCACTTATCACAGGGCAAAGTAGATAAGTCCAAATTCCCCTCAAGCCTTACAAACACTATATCTGCAAATGAAACCGCCTTAGCAGATAATCTTTTGATCAATGAGTATTCTACAAGGTTTTTTGCGGATTTTACAGATAATGCGGACAAGGAATTTGCTTATGAGCTTGAATACATATATGCAGGTTTTGATACGGATATAAATAACCTTACTGCTACATTGACATCAATCTTAGCCCTAAGAAGCGGATTAAACTACATGCACATACTTAGTGACAGTGAGAAGATGGAACAGGTCAATAATCTTGCCCTAAGTATAGCGGGTTCAACGGGGCTGCCGGAGTTTAGTATGCTGATAAGCTGTCTTATAATATCCGTTTGGTCTTTGGCAGAATCCATAGCCGATGTAAGAGCCTTACTCAATAAAGAAAAAGTAGCCTTCTTTAAGATGAAAGAAGACTGGAGACTTGGACTTGACAGTCTTATGAATTCAAATCCGAACACCCTGCCGTATACAGAGAAAAAACAAAAGGGGCTTGATTATGAGTCCTATGTAAAATATTTGCTTTTAATCATAGATGTCAAATCAAGAGACTATAGGATAATGGATATGATACAAAACAACATATCTCAAAAAGAAACTGATTTTAAGATGGAGTCAATGATACATGCATGCAGGATAAAAGTATCTGCCGAATCCTACAGAGTGTTCAGCAATTTATCCATAGGGGGTAGGGAGTTGATATCCCTTGCACCGAGTTATGAATTGTATATCGAAACTATAGGTGCTTACTGATTTTTGGAAAGGAGAATTTTTATATGCTCTCTTATAAGCATGAGTTTATTAAAAAAATAAAAAAGGCAACTCTCCAAGTACGCACTTATATAATAAAAAGCTTATCTAAGAGAGTATATAAAAAAGCTTCTTTAACTGTGGAAGCGGCATTTGCACTTAGTATATTTATATTTGCACTTGTCCTTATTATGCTGCCTTTTAAAATGCTTGATGCCAATAGAAAGATGCTTGCGCTTGCAGAAAACATTAATAAGAAAATATGCCAATACGCCTACATTAGCAACTACCTTGATAAAAAGGAGGGATTAAATAAAAAAGAGGAAGAAGAATTTGCTGCAGGTATTGATATCAGCCAAATAAGTGAAAGCAGTGCTTTTGCAACTCTAATAAACCCCTATGTGGTACGGGATGTAAAAAGACTTATAGATGATAAGCATATCAGTGATATAAGCAGCTTGGATTCGGAGTTTCTTGCAAAAGATGATATTGTGTCGCTTAGAATAAAATATAAATATAAGCTCCCTTTTGCTATATTGGGGCTTGGCAGCATCAATCAGGAAGTGACAAGCAGCAGAAGACTGTGGGTAGGCAGAGACGGAAGAAGTAAAGAAGGGGATAATGAGGATGAAGAGGATGATGAGACGGTTTATGTGGGAAAGACCTCTACAAGATACCACCTGAGTCCTACCTGCCACTATCTTTATAATAATATAAGTTCGCTGCCCTTATCGGATATAAAAAATGTAAGAAACAGCACAGGTGCAAAGTATAGTGCCTGTGCAAGGTGCGGTAAGGCGGCAGCCGGTACCGTATATATACTGCCTTCCGGAAAAAACTACCACAGCACAAAAAATTGCAGTGCCATGAATGCTTATGTAAAAGCAGTAAAAAAATCAACTGTAAAGCATTTGGGGGCTTGTTCTTATTGTGGAGGAGGACATTGATGATAGCGGATTATATAGCAGGAAAGATAATATTATTTATTTTTGTGAGTATATGTGCCTATGAGGATTTTAAGTATAAAAGCATAGATGTAAGAGTGTATGTGCTGATGTATATTTGCGAATTTGTATTTTATATGTATCTGATAATCTTATCAAGGAAACTTGCACTTATGGATATAGCCTTGGGAGCATTTATAGGTGTAGCACTTTTTGTGGCATCAAGGTTAGGGCTTAATATAGGAGAAGGAGATGCGCATTTTTTTATAATTATGGGGCTGGGTCTGGGGTTTACGGCAAATGTTAAAATACTTTTATGCACATTGATTTTAATATCCGTAGTAGCTTTATATATAATAACAATTGATTTTATTAATAAGGTAAACAGTAAAAATAAAGTTTTACCTATGCTTGTATTTGCTTTTCCTGTGGCAGGATACATATTGTTTAGTTAAGGAGCGGGTATGAAAAGATTAAAGGCAAGTTATACTGTAGAAGTGAGCTATGTAGTGGCAATTACCTTATTTGCACTGTCTACAATAATCATTATGGCTTATAAAGAAGAAGCAAGAGTTTTGCTTAATTTCGTTGCTCATACGGCAGAAGAACAAATGCTTTATACAGATAAGGAATATGAAAAAGACAGCTATAATAAAGACAGTATAGTGGAAGAAGGTATGGGTTACAAGAATATAAGTTCAAGGTTTTCGGAAGCTTTGTTTAATATAGACGAGATAGATGAAAGGGTATATCTGACATTAAAACAGAGGGAATACAGGCTGGATATAAGTGCCGATAAATACAGACCGGAAAACTTTATGAGGATTACCACAGTTATGGAGAGTGTATATGAATCAGTTAAAGATTGAGTATAAAAGAGATTTAAAAAGTAATTATATGCTGATAAGCTTTGATAATAAAAGTGAAGAAAAGCCGGACACTGATGAGTATGAATTTAAGATGCTTGAGAATAATTATATTTCAGGATTGATGAAGTTTAGACTAAGCAAAGAGGATGAAAAAGAGGTGTTATATTATGATATTACCTCCAGGCAAGCTCTTTCAAAAATATTTGAGCATAAACAAATAGGCTTGGAAGATATAAAAAAAATAGTATTTGGAATCATAAGAGCAATTTCAAATATGGAGAGGTTTTTACTGGGCAGTGACGGGCTTTTGCTTAATACCGACTATATATATGCAGACCCTGAAAGTCTGGATCTGGTACTTTGTTATCTGCCCTGTGTAAAAGATATGGCAACAGGTAAATTATCCGACGTATTTGCACAAATACTATCAAAACTGAATCAAAATGACCATGACGGAGTGGTGCTTGCCTACAGTTTATATCAGGAAAGTCTAAAAGATAATTGTGTACTTGATGATTTGCTTAATATTATGAATAAGTATAATAATATAAAAAAAGAAACCGTACTAAGGGTAGCGGATGCAAATCAGGGCAAAGAAGGAAGATATGAAAAAGTAGAGTTGCTTGAAGGTAAAAAGCAGGACAAAGCGGAGCTTTTTAACATCAAATCCTTATTTGGTATGAAAAAGGAAAAAGTGGAAATAAAAAGTAAAATGCAAAAAGATAAAAAGATATACAAAGCGAAAAAAAGAGAAGAGATTGCATCTGATGAAGAGTATGACGAAGAAAAGAATGAGTGGAGCAAGTTATTCAAAGATTCCGAAAACGTGGAAAGAAGAGATACTGACGAAGAAAAGGAGTACAGGCACACAGTATTGCTTAGTGAACAGCCGGAAAACAAAGCGGACTACATACTAAAATCTTCAGATAGGTCGGTAGAAGATATAAAACTTTCTTATTTTCCTTTTATTATAGGAAAGCAGGAAAGGATATGTGACTATATCATAAAAAGCGATATGGTAAGTCGCCTGCATCTTCGTATAGACAAAGACAGGGGAGAGAAATTCAGTATCAGAGATCTTAACTCACTTAACGGAACTAAACTTGAGGGAAGGCTGCTTGACAATGAGGAGGTAGCTGAACTTAGCGTTGGGAACGAGGTTGAAATAGCGAATCTAAGATATGTGTTTGCAAAGGTATAGGTGATTTATCGGGGAGTTGGTAACATAAACAATTATACTTATAAAAAACTCCGTATAATTCAATCATACCAGTAACCCTTTCTCAAAGCTTCGACAAATTCACACAGACTGCGGAACTTAGCTTTATACCAAAAAACGGTGGACTGACGCTCAAACAAGTCCTCGTCTGTGGAATTTGTACCTCGCTTTATCAAAAGGGTTAACCGCTAAAA
>ERZ773035.2107-NODE-2107-length-13321-cov-8.577341_pt1 | contig 13321 bp, 12 predicted proteins | sample MGYA00511487_ERZ773035 | MGnify/ENA primary metagenome ERZ773035 (study PRJEB29015, sample SAMEA2737985) | human oral metagenome | biome: human oral; feature: human-associated habitat; material: dental | place: China | collected 2024 ...
CGTCGGCGGCGTGGGTGGCCAAGGCATGGCCGGCCCGGTAGCGCCAGGCGAAGAACAGCACCAGGCCGATGACGGGCACGACGACCAGCAGCATCAGACCCGTGACGAGCAGGAAGAAGTTCTTGTCCTGCTGGGCCACGAGGCCGGACGAATCAGGCGCGACCAGGTTGCAGCCGGCCGCCAGGCATGCGACGGCCAGCAGGGGCAGCAACGTGGGCAGGCGGTGAGCAGTTTTCATGCCGGAAATGGTGTCTGAAGCGCCAGCAGAAGGCCCGAGCCCTTCATCGGCACGACTCTGGCCCCCTCCCCCACAGGGACGGCAGGCGGATGAAACGACACGGCATGCGACAGCACGGGCTTCCTGCCCGGCGACAACGCCCGCAAACGACAGGAACATGCAGCCCGGCAGCAACAGACAACTACATGAAATGCCGGCGAAAAGACCGCCGCCGACGGCTGCGGCGGTGAGGGAATGTATCAGGCCTTCCCCATGCTCCGGCGTGAACCGGATACCATGGCGCAATGATAGCGATTCCACCGGTATCGCTCAAACTGACGCCGACCCTCTCCGGGAAACCGAGGACAAGCCCCCATGATGATCAACTGCGTCGTCTATGCCGACGGCAAGCGCCAGGCCGACATCGCCATCGACGAACTGCCCCACGTGCTGGCCAGCAGCGAGGGATTCGCCTGGATTGCGCTGAAGGACCCGGTACCGACCGAGATCCTGATGCTGCAGGAGATCCTGGACCTGCCCGAGCTGGCGGTGGAGGACACGCTGCACGGCGGCCAGCGCTCCAAGGTCGAGGAATACGACCGGATGCTGTTCGTCACGATGAAGGTGGCCGAACAGTATGACGGCGAGATCCATTACGGCGATCTTTACATCTTCGTCAATCCACGCTTCGTGCTCTCCATCCGCAACAACGTCCGGCGCGGTTTCTCGGATGTGCGGGCCCGGGCTGAACGCGAGGTGGAGCTGCTGCAGCAGGGTCCGATCTTCGTGCTGTATGCGCTGACCGACGCGGTGGTGGACCGTTTCATCCCCATCGTGGACGACCTGGAGGAACAGCTGGAATCCGTCGAGACCGAGATCTTCCGCGAGCAGCCCACACGCGAGATGATGCTGCGGCTGCATTCGATGAAGCAGGACGTGACGGAGCTTCGCCATGCCGTGCCGGCCGTGCGTGACGAGCTTTTCCTGCGGCTATGCACCAATCGCGGCACCCCGACGGGCGGCGACGGGCTTCAGGACTACTTCCGCGACGTGCACGACCACCTGCAGCGCATCACGCTGTCGCTGGACGGGGTGCGCGACGGCATCCTGATGGCCATGCAGGTGAACATGTCACTGATCGGCCTGGAGCAGAGCGAGGTGAGCAAGAAGCTGGCGGCCTGGGCGGCCATCTTCGCCATGATGACCACGCTGGCCGGCATCTGGGGCATGAACTTCGAGTTCATGCCCGAGCTGAAGTGGAAGATGGGCTACCCGGTGGCGCTGCTGCTGATGGCGGCCATCGGGCTCATTCTGTATCGCCGCTTCCGCAAGGTCGGCTGGCTGTAGGGGCCAGCCGTCATGTGCACTGGCCTGGGCCAGTGCAGCCCCGCGGCCCTGACGGGCCGACGGGGAAAGATCCGAGAGGATCAGAACGCCGGGATGATGGCGCCCTTGTACTTCTCTTCGATGAACTTCCTGGTCTCGGGCGAGCGCAGCGCCTTCATCAGCTTGGCGATGGCCGGCGACTCGGCGTTGTCCGGGCGTGCCGTGACGATGTTAGCGTAGGGGGAATCGGCCCCTTCCAGCAGCAGCGCGTCACGGGTGGGCTGCAGACCGGCGGCCAGCGCGTAGTTGGTGTTGATCAGCGCCAGGTCGGCGTCATCCAGTGCGCGCGGCAGGAAGGCGGCGTCCAGTTCGCGGAACTTCAGCTTGTGGGGGTTCTCGGCCAGGTCACGCGAGGTGGACAGGATGTTGGTCGGATCCTTCAGCTTGATGATGCCGGCCTTCTGCAGCAGCAGCAGCGCGCGACCGCCGTTGGACGGATCGTTGGGCAGCACGACGGTGGCGCCGTCCTGCAGATCGTTCAGGCTCTTGATCTTGCGCGAGTACAGGCCGAAGGGCTCGACGTGCACGGCGGCTTCGGGCACGGGCACGATGTTGGTCTTGTGTTCCTTGTTGAAGGAATCCAGGTACGGGCGATGCAGGAAGAAGTTGGCGTCGACCGCCTTGTCGACCGTGGCCTGGATGGGCTGCACGTAGTCATTGAAGACACGCACCCGAAGCTCCACGCCTTCGGCCTTCAGCTTGGGTTTGACGAAGTCCAGCAGCTCGGCGTGCGGAACCGGGGTGGCAGCTACGCTGAGGGTCTCGGCCTGGACGCCGGCAGCGGCCAGGGAAAGCACGGCAACAGCCGTCAGGCGGCGGGCAAGTTTCTTGATCATCGATATCCAGTTCGCAGATTGGAAGTGAAGGATTGGCACAATGAAGCCCAGCATACTGGCATTGTTGTGCGGTTTTGTGCAAGCCTCTTCCATCCTGATGACGGTTTGTTACGTCACATTTCGCATATGATCATGTATCACGTGTACAAATGACTCTGGGCCGATGGACAAGATTCAGGCGATGTCGACTTTCGTGGCCGTGGTGGAAGCCGGCAGCTTCGTGAAGGCGATGTCGGTGCTGGGCATCTCGAAAGCGGCGGTCTCGCGGCATGTGGCCGAGCTGGAGCAGCACCTGGAAACGCGTCTGCTGCAGCGCACCACGCGACGCCTTTCGCTCACCACCGAGGGTCAGCGCTACTACGAGCGCTGCAAGGAAGTGCTGGCGGCGGTGCAGGAGGCCGAGTCCGAGATCCGCTCGCGCAGCGGCGAGGCCTATGGTCGGCTGCGGATCTGCGTGCCGTACTCGTTCGGCATCCTGCATCTGGCGCCGCTGTGGTCCACCTTTCTGTCCGAGAATCCGCAGGTGCAGCTGGACATCGTGCTGTCGGACCGGATGGTGGACCTGGTGGAGGAAGGCTACGACATGGCGGTACGGATCGGTGTCCTGACCGATTCCGCGCTCATCAGCCGGCGGCTGGCCACCACCCGGCTCATCCTGTGCGCCACCCCCACCTATCTGGAACGCCACGGCACCCCGAAGGTGCTGAAGGATCTGGCACACCATCGGGCCATCGTCTACAGCTATTCGGCCCGTGCCGGGGAATGGAGCTTCGAGGGCTCGGACGGGCGCGAGACGGTTCAGAGCGAAACCCGACTGTTCGCCAACAACGGCGACACCTGCCTGCGTGTGGCGCTGGATCACCAGGGCATCGTGCTGCAGCCGGACTTCATGATCCACGAGCACCTGCGGCGGGGCGAACTGGTGCAGATCCTGCCGCAATACAACACGGGTGAGCGCAACATCTATGCGCTCTACCCCACCCGCAAGCTGCTGCCCATCAAGGTGCGTCGGCTAGTGGACTTCCTGGCCCGTGCGCTGGAGCGGCCGGTGTGGCAGCAGTCCGGTGGCGACGAGCCAACACGGACGGTGGCTGCCCCCTAACCCTCAGCCTCCTCCGACATCCCGCGCCTACCTGCCCTCCCGTTCCGCGCGACAGCTCGACGGCCAGGCTGTCGGGCTGTCGGGCTGTCAGCCCTGCACAACAGGATGTGCCTGATTCATGACTGGGCCCCGGCCCCGGTCGGCAGCTTGCCCAGCACGTAAGCATCCATCGACAGGAACTCGTCGTCCACCCCGCCGTCCAGGATCTCCAGCCCTTCTTCCAGGCGGCCGGCGCCCAGCGCGAAGGGCAGGCCCACGAAGTGCTCCTCGGTGGGATGCGCCCGGGCCGCGTCGGGAGCCCGGCGACGATAGTCCAGGATGGCCTCGACATCGCCTGCCTGCAGCTGCTGGCGGATCCAGTCTCTGAACGCATCGACATAACCGGGATCGCCCACCCCGGCTCGTCCCCTCATGCTGCCGAAGACATCGCGCAGGTTGTGGGTGAGGCTGCCCGAACCCACCAGCAGCACGCCTTCGGCCGCCAGCGGCGCCAGGGTCTGACCCAGCGCGAAAGCGCCGGCCGGATTCGCCCAGGACGGCATGGAGATCTGCACCACGGGCACCTTGGCCTCGGGCAGCAGGTGCATGAGGGGTACCCAGGCACCGTGGTCCAGGCCCTGTTCCGTGTTCAGACGCACGGGCACACCAGCACCCGCCAGGATCTCGGCGGCCAGACGCGCCACTTCCGGTGCGCCAGGCGCCGGATAACGCAGGCGGTAAAGCTCTTCGGGGAAGCCGCCGAAGTCATGAATGGTCTCAGGCTGAGGGCTGGCCGTGATCTCGACCTCGAAGTCCGTCGACCAGTGGGGCGACAGCACGAGCACGGCCAGCAGCGGCGGCAGGCGGCGCCCCAGCTCGGTCAGCAGCGGACCTGCCTTGCTGAGACGCACGGCAAACATCGGGGATCCGTGCGAGACGAACAGGCCGGGCAGCGGCGTCCTGGGCACGGGAGGCACTTCCGACGATCGGTGTGCCTCCGGGGTACGGGAAGAAGATTCCATGGTTGTCAGTGTCCGGTCAGCCAGGCAAAGCGCACGAGGAACAGCAGCGCGATGATCCAGGTCAGCGGGTGAACGTCGCGCCAGCGACCGGTCAGGGTCTTGAGCGCCACATAGGAGATGAAGCCGAAGGCCAGACCGTTGGCCACCGAGTAGGTGAACGGCATGGCCAGCGTGGTGATGACGGCCGGCACCGTCTCGGTGCTGTCACGCCAGTCCAGATCGGCCAGGTCGCGCACCATCAGGCAGGCCACGAACATCAGCGCGGGGGCCGTGGCATAGGGCGGCACCACGGCAGCCAGCGGCGAGAAGAAGAGCGCCAGCAGGAAGAGCGCGGCCACGGTAAGCGCCGTCAGGCCCGTGCGGCCGCCGGCCTGCACGCCGGCAGCGCTTTCCACGTAGGCAGTGGCGCTGGAGGTGCCCAGCACCGAGCCGGCCACGATGGCGGTACTGTCGGCCATCAGCGCACGGCGCAGGCGACGGTCCTGGTCCGGCGTGGGAGTGCCCACATACAGGCCGGCGCGACGGGCCACGCCCATCAGCGTGCCGGTGGCGTCGAACAGCTCGACCAGGAACAGCACCAGAACCACGTTGACCAGGCCACCAGCCAGTGCGCCCTTGATGTCGAGCGCCAGGAACGTGGGCGCGATGGAGCTGGGAATGGACACCACGCCCTCGAAGTGGTTGCCGCCCACCAGGAAGGACAGCGCGCTGACCACGAGAATGCCGATGAGCACCGCGCCCGTCACTTTCAGGTAATCAAGCGCCACGATGAGGAAGAAGCCCAGCCAGGCCAGCAGCACGGGAATGGAGTGCATATCGCCCAGCGTGACCAGGGTCTTGGGCGAAGCCACCACGATGCCGGCGTTGCTCAGGCCGATGATGGCCAGGAAGAGCCCGATGCCCGCCGAGGTGCCGGCCCGCAAGGTCTGCGGGATGCCGGTGATGAGCAGCGAGCGCAGCCCCAGCGCGGAGATGAGCAGGAACAGGCAGCCCGACAGGAACACGGCGCCCAGCGCCGCCTGCCAGCTGTAGCCCATGGAGCCCACCACGGTGTAGGCGAAGTAGGCGTTGAGGCCCATGCCCGGGGCAACCGCAATGGGGTAGTTGGCGTAGAGCGCCATGACGATCGTGCCCAGCGCCGCCACCACGCAGGTGGCCACGAACACCGCGTCCTTGGGCATGCCGGTGCTGCTCAGGATGGTCGGGTTGACGAACAGGATGTAGGCCATCGTCAGGAAGGTGGTGACGCCAGCCAGGATCTCGGTCTTGACCGAGGTGCCGTGTTCGTTCAGCTTGAAGGTTCTGTCTAGAAGAGTGGGCATGGGGGCTCCATCGCGGACGATGGCCTGAACGGCGCATGCCGGCTGGCCCGAACGCTGCGGATCGATGACCCGACAACGGTCCCTGGCGCTTGCCGGCAGGCAGAAGGTAAAGGACAGGAAGGAGGAAGGCGCGGGCCACGCAGTACAGTCCGCAGCAGCCGGAAAGATAGCCGAAAAAACCACGTTCGTGGCGGCAGGCCCTGGACGCACACAGGCCGGCACAAAGCCGGCCTGGTCTGGCGCGCTCGCGCTGCGCGCACGCCGCGCCCTACCGGCAGCCGCCCCGAAGCGGAAAGCCAGCAGGGGCGGCAGCAACGGTCAGCTGTCGATCACTCCGGCTTCGGCACGGCCAGCGGTGTTTCGCGCACCGTGGTCTTGCGACCGTCCTGGATGGTCTCGACGCGCTTGAGCGCTGCGTCCACCTTGGCCTTGCTGTCGAGCAGCGTGTAGGTGATCTGGAACTCGCGGCTTTCCTTCGGCCCGATGGTGGGCACCAGCTTCAGGTCACGCTGGTACTTGCGGTTGTACGAGAAGCTGGTTCCCGGCTCCAGACCCGTCACATAGCCCTGCTTCTCGGTGTCGGTGTTCTTCCACAGCGAGAACGCGGGCAGCTGGTTGACGTTGAAGGCCAGGCTCACGCCCAGCTGGCCGGCGGCGTTGTGCAGCACGGCCAGCGTGTTGCCGTCCGCGTCGCCATACGGGAAGACGTTGTAGACGGTCTCGTCATAGCCGCTGGTGGGGCCGCGATAGGTCTGCCAGGTGGCCAGATCCTGCCTGGCGTAGTCGTTGAAGGGCGAGACCTCACGCACCGGCGCAGCGAACTTCGCGTCCTTTTCCAGCAGCGGGGCACCGAAGTTGCTGTGATAGAGCGCCTGATACTCCTTCGGATAGTCGCCCTGGTTGGTGAGCTTGTCATGCACGGTGAAGGCGGTGGCGCCCGGCACGGTGTTCAGCTCGGTCTCGATCACGTAATCGACCTTCTTGAAGGCCTGCTCGCGCAGCAAACCCTTCAGGCGGATGGTGTAGGGCGGCTTCTCGTCGACGCTCAGCACCACCTTCGAGGCGGGGATGTTGGCGGCCAGGCCATGCAGCGTCAGCAGCGTGCCATCGGTGTCCTTGCCCGGGTGGCCCACCCATTCATAACCGCAGCGGGTGACCAGCTCGTTGAAGCCCTCCAACCAGCCCAGACCATTGCGGCCCGTCAGCTCGATGAAGGACGGGTTGACCACTTCCTTCACCGGAGAATGCCAGCCCAGCCGCACGTCGCCGGCCACGGCCTGCAGCACGTTCATGCCGCGGGTGGGCACGACAGTGATCTTCATGGCGCCGGTGTCGATCTCGACCAGCATGACGCCTTCCTGCCGTCCACCATGCAGCGTCTTCGTGGTGACGGAGAAGGGCTTGGCGCTCTTCACCCCCAGCGACTTGCTGGTGATGGTCTGATTGGCAGGCGCCTTGCCGGCACCCAGCAGGACGTAGTCCCGGGCAAGAGCGGGACTGGCGGCCAGCATGGCCCCCACGCCCAGAGCGATGGCAGAGGTCTTCATAGCGTGTGACTCCTCGATCGACACAGGAACCGGCCCGAACACGCCAAGCCGGACAGAAACTGTTACTTTAGTTTAATTCCCGTCCTGGTACCACGGAAAGCCGACCCTACGCCTCGTCTGCCTTTTCGGGCTCGAACCACTGCACGCGGCCATGGCCGGCATCGTCCAGCCAGACGCGGAACGCCTCGGCCTGTGGTTCGGGCAGTTGCAGCTGCACGCTGACATCGGCCGCATGCGCCACGTCCAGCAGCACGCCCTCACGGGCGGCCAGTTCGCGCCGCAGGGCCCCTTCCAGTTCATAGCCCACCCGGCAGCCCAGCACCACCTGGCGAATGATGGGCACCCGCTCGGCCTGCTGCAGCGCCGTGGCCACCGTGTCGGTGTAGGCCCGCACCAGCCCTCCGGCCCCCAGCTTGATGCCGCCGAAGTAGCGCACCACGGTGGCCAGCACACCCTCCAGCTGCTGATGACGCAGCACGTCCAGCATGGGCCGGCCGGCGGTACCACTGGGTTCGCCATCATCGACCGCGGCCGACTGCCCACCCGCCAGCAGGGCCCAGCAGACATGGACGGCCCCGGGATGCAGCGCCTTCAGGCGTGCCACCTCGGCATAGGCCTCGGCCCGTCCGCTCACCGGCATCACCCGCCCCAGGAAACGGCTTTTCTTGATCAGCAGTTCCGATTCCACCGGCCCGGCCAGCGTTGCCCACTCCATCGTCCATCCCCCGGAACTCTGTCCGACAAGTTTACGCATTCATACAAATAGCAACCAACACGCCCCATTCGCAAAAGAACATCCATGCTTTGCCGTCATTGATCGGTCAGGACACGCTACGATTGCCGGATCCGTCATCCTACACTGGACATACCCATGCGCCTTCTGACTCCGCTTGCTCTTGCCCTGTCGATGGCCGGCCTGCTGGCCGGCTGTGCCAGCACCGGTATCGACTCCGACGACCCCCACGCACCGATGCACGAGGGCCGCGAGCCCGCCCAGATGCCCGGCACGGCGAGCAGTTCGGAGATGGACTCCGCGCCCGGCAAGTCGGAAACCGTGCGTGGTGACGGCAAGCCCGACTGGGCTGCCGTCTACGAGACGCCCCCCGGCACCCGCTACCGCGAGCAGCAGCTGATCTACGTGGATCGCCACAGCCTGCGTGAGCACAAGCTGGACAAGCTCACCTACTTCACGGCCACCACCCGCGAGGTGCGGCCGGCCTTCAGCGGCGCCCGCATCCAGGAACTGGCCGTGCTGTGCGAAGGCGCGCCCATCGCGCCCGCCACCTCGCTGCGCGGTGAAGGCAGCGAGAACAGCGACGGCAGCTACCGCATCAAGCGCGCCAAGGATCCCATCAGCTCGCTGTCGCAGTTCTCCACCCAGCGCATTCCCATCGATGCCCGGGTGCCCAGCACCTTCGTGGTGAGGGCCATCTGCATGCTGGGCACCGACCCGCACCGCTGATCCCTTTCCCGAGTGGGGCCTGCACGGCAGAGGACACGCCATGCCGTGCATCGGCGCGTGTCGCGCGGGTGATCCGCATCCCCCCGACACGCTCTATACTTCGAGCGGGATCCGGTTCGGCCCGGTCCGTGCCCGGTTCCCGCCCTCGTACTTCATGGAGACATCATGCCCAACTCGGCTGCTGAAGCCCCGCTGAACAACCCGTCCCTGTTCCCGCAGGGCACCCACAAGTCGCTGCTCACGGTGGTGGCGGCTGCCCTCATCTCGTGGGCGGTGTACTCGGTGCTTCCCTACGACATCCCCGCCAACAAGGGTCTGGCCATCCTGCTGTTCGTGGCCATCCTGTGGTTCACCGAGGCCCTGCACATCACCGTCACCGCACTCATCGTGCCGGTGCTGGCCGCCGTCAGCGGCGTGCCGGGCATGGGTACCAAACAGGCCCTGGCCGGCTTTGCCGACCCGATCATCTACATCTTCTTCGGCGGCTTCGCCCTGGCCACCGCACTGCACGTGCAGAAGCTCGACCGCAAGATTGCCCTGTGGCTGATCTCGCTGTCGCGCGGCAACATGCTGGTGTCGGTGCTGGCACTCTTTGCCGTCACCGCCTTCCTGTCGATGTGGATCAGCAACACCGCCACCACGGCCATGATGCTGCCGCTGGCCATGGGCATGATGTCGCACCTGGACCCCGAAAAGGACCGCAAGACCTTCGTCTTCGTGCTGCTGGGCATTGCCTACGCGTCCAGCGTGGGCGGGCTGGGTTCGCTGGTGGGTTCGCCCCCCAACGCCATCGCGGCCAAGGCACTGGGCCTGGATTTCCGCGGCTGGATGAACTACGGCCTGCCCATGATGCTGGCGCTGATGCCGCTGGTGCTCTTCTCGATGTACGTGGTGCTGCGTCCCGACTTCAGCCGCAAGGTGGATATCGGCGACAGCGAACCGATTCCCTGGAACCTGCCGCGTCTGCTCACGCTGCTGGTGTTCATCGTCACGGCCATTGCCTGGATCCTGGGCGCCCAGATCAAGAGCACCTTCGGCATCGACAGCCCCGACACCGTGGTGGCACTGGCCGCTGCCGTCACCGTGGTGGTGCTGGGCCTGGTCACCTGGCGTGATGTGGCCGCCAACACCGACTGGGGCGTGCTGCTGCTGTTCGGCGGCGGCATCGCGCTCAGCAGCCTGCTCGACAAGTCCGGCGCCTCGCTGGCCCTGGGTCAGGCCCTGGCCTCGCAGTTCGTCACCACGCACCCGTTCATCGTCATCCTGGCGGTGGCCGCATTCATCATCATGCTGACCGAGTTCACCAGCAACACGGCCTCGGCCGCCCTGCTGGTGCCTGTGTTCGCCAGCATCGCCACCCAGCTCAACCTGCCCAAGGAAGCGCTGGTGATGGTGATCGGCATCGGCGCCTCCTGCGCCTTCATGCTGCCGGTGGCCACGCCGCCCAACGCCATCGTGTTCGGCACGGGCCTCATCAAGCAGCGCGAGATGATGCAGGTGGGCATGCTGCTCAACGTGCTGTGCATCATCCTGGTCACGCTGTGGGCCTACTTCTTCCTGGTCTGAGGTCCTGAAGGGCGCCCGGTCATCCGGCCGGCGCCCGAGCCGGCGGCAGCTGCACACGCCGCCTCTTGCCTGACGCGCTCAGTGATGGCGTGGCCGCGGCACCACGTCCACGACCTCATCATCGTCGTCCTCGTCCTCTTCATCATCGTCGATGCCGGCCAGTGCCGCCTCGGCTTCATCCAGTGCCGTGAAGCTCACCGTGCCCTCTTCAGGGCGCGACTCGGCCAGCGCTTCCACCCGCGCCACGAATTCCTGCTGGTCGATGTCCCCATCGATGTACAGCTCGCGCAGCGACCGGTATTCCGGGTCAGCCAGCAGGTCCACGCCCTGCCGCTCCATCTCGGCTTCGGCCTCCAGAAAGGCCTGAAGCTCCTTCAGGTAGCGGGCATCCATGCCACCGGCCGACCGTGCGGCCCGGCTGCGTCCCTTCCCGGTACCGGTCTCGGCCCCCGTGGCCTGATCGGCTTCGTGCGCCTCGTCATCGGCCGGTGCTGCGTCGTTCATGTCGCTCATCTTCGTCATTCCCCGGGTTGTTCCCCATCCAGCAGCACATAGCTCACGTCACGGAAGACGCCCACGCGCCCCCATTCCTCGATCTCCTGGCGCAGCGACTGGTCGGTCAGCGGGTGCTGCTCGGCCCAGGCTGCCGGCAACGCGATCACCCAACCCGCCTCGGGGCCACCCGGCAGCGCACGGATGGTGATGGGCGTCTGGCGGCCGTCGCGCCGGCGCTGCAGGATGACGGCCAGCCGCAGACACAGGATCTGCTGCCATTGCGCCATGGTGGGCTCCAGCGCACGCACCTTCTTGAGGCCGCCGCTCTGGGCCAGCACGAACAGCGACAGCTCCTGCTGCTCCATGGCCGAGAAGCCCGGCAGGTCCGCATTGGCCAGAATGTAGGCCCCGTGCCGATGCGCGTTGTCGTGGGCGATGAAGGAACCGATCTCGCGGATGCGGGCTGCCCAGACCAGGCTCTCGGGCTTGCACCCCGACGGGGTGGGTCGTCCGTAGCCCAGCACAGCAGCCCCCTGTCCGGAAGAGGCCGCGTCCGAGCCGGCCTGCGCCACGACGGTCTGCCCCGCATCCGGTGCAGCCCCGTCCTGCCGCGAAGCCTTCAGCTCACGCAGCAGCTGGCATGCCACGTCCGCCACCTGGCGGCCGTGCTGATCGTCCATCCGATAGCGTTCCACCAGATGGCTGATGGTGATCTCGCGCTGGTCGGCGCCCAGCTCGCGGCCCAGCAGGTCGTAGAGGATGCCCTCGCGCAGGGCCGAGTCGCAGTACCCCATGGCCTCGATGCCGAACTCGTCGAACACCGACTGCATGGCGGCCAGGCCGCCGGCGATGACCGGCTGCCGGTCGACGCGCAGCCCCGGCAGATCGGCCAGCGCATCCACATGGCCGGCTGCCACGCACAGGTCCTCCAGCAGCGAGAGCCCTTCGCGGGTGATGGCCGTATGGCCGAAATTGGCGTTGACCAGCGCCAGCAGCGCCTTGGCCGTGCCCGACGTACCCACCGCGTACTGCCAGCCCAGCCGCTTGAAGCCGTGCACATGTGCCGCCAGCTGCTCGCCGCAGTGCAGCCGCGCCTTGCGCATGGCCGCCTTGGTGATCTTGCCGCTGCTGAAGAACTGCTGCGTGAGGGCCACGCAGCCAATCTGCAACGACTCGCGCCGTCGGGGCTGCTCGTCCACCCCGATGATGCACTCGGTGGAACCGCCGCCAATGTCCACCACCAGCCGCAGCTGATGGTCAAGCGGCAGGCTGTGAGCGGCCCCCAGGTAGATGAGGCGTGCTTCCTCGCGCCCGGCCACCACCTCGATGGGGCGCCCCAGCACCGCGCTCGCCTCCTTCAGGAAGGCGCCAATGTTGTGCGCCACCCGGAAGGTGTTGGTGGCCACCGCCCGGAAGGCTTCCAGCTCCAGGCCCTCCAGCCGCTCGGCAAAGCGCCCCAGCGCCTGCAGCGCCCGCTGGCGTGCCTCTTCGGACAGCTCGAACTGCCGGTCCAGGCCGGCGCCCAGCCGGACCGCTTCCTTGATCTGGTCGAGGATGCGCAGCTGGGGACCGGCCGAAGACTGGTCGATCTCGGCCAGCAGCAGCCGGAAACTGTTGGAACCCAGGTCAACGGCAGCCAGGGGCCGTCGCGGCAGGGAATCGCTCATCGAATCATCTCTTGATTGGATCGATCGGCATTCTGCAACAAAACGGCTACACAGGACACCCAAGCCCGACATCATCCTGATGTTTCCCTGCCCGACGCAACAGACTGAAAAGGCGACCTCCAGACCACAGCCCGGAGTCAGCATCCGCCAAGCCGGCAGGCGGCTGGGCTAAACTGGCGGCAATCCCGAGGATCCCGCGTGAACGACACCGCCACTCCCACCCTGCCCCCGCCGCTGGACCGCGAGCAGGGCATCATCGCCTTCAACCGCCGCGTGCTGGCGCTGGCCGAATCTCCCAACACGCCCCTGCTGGAGCGGCTGCGCTACATCACCATCGTCTCCAGCAACCTCGACGAGCTGTTCGAGATCCGTGTGGCCGAGCTGAAGGAAATCGCCCGAAGCAACACCCCACTGGCGGCCTCGGCACGCGCCAGCATCGCCACGCTGGCCGTCAGCGCCCGCGAGCTGGTCGAGCGGCAGTACCAGGTGCTGCGGGGCGACATCCTGCCTGCGCTGGAAGCCGAAGGCGTGAAGGTCTTCTTCCCTGCCCAGTGGGACGACGCCCTGCGCAACTGGGCCTACCAGGTCTTCATGAGCGAGATCGAGCCGCTGCTCACCCCCATCGCCCTGGACCCGGCCCACCCGTTCCCGCGCATCTCCAGCAAGACGCTCAACTTCGCCGTCGAGCTGGACGGGCGCGACGCCTTCGGCCGCCGCCCG
>ERZ773035.2111-NODE-2111-length-13310-cov-3.751264_pt1 | contig 13310 bp, 18 predicted proteins | sample MGYA00511487_ERZ773035 | MGnify/ENA primary metagenome ERZ773035 (study PRJEB29015, sample SAMEA2737985) | human oral metagenome | biome: human oral; feature: human-associated habitat; material: dental | place: China | collected 2024 ...
CGGCCTCCAGCCAGTAGCCGATATAATCTAACGGGTCGCACGGGCGATCGAAAAAATCCTCCGCAAGCGCGAACTCGCAAGCAAATTTTACATTTCGAGGATCGCGGGTTTGCAGCAAGCAGCTAAAAATTTTTTGCCGCTCATCTTTGCTAGTCTGTGGATCCGCAAGCCTCTCGCACCAGATTTGCGAGCCCTCATAACTAAGCTCGCGCCACGGATACTCCGCATAATACGCGCTCTCGTTCGGCTGCAATTTAAAAAGCTCGTCCAGATACTGGTACAAAAGCGGCGCAAACTCGAGACTTGCCGTGGCGATAACCTCTTCGGCATTTTTCAGCACGCGCTTTTTTCATCTCTGCCGCGTTGCCGTGCATTTTTGCTTGCGCTTTCGTCTGCTCGCGCCGAGCGTGCATTCTCTCCCGTCTGTGCCGCGCTTTCACTCTGCTGCGTTTCGCGCTCCTCTGCCGCCTCCTCGCGCAAAATTTCAACCGCCGTAGCGATCAAAGCTTTAAAATTCTCCTCGCCTACGTAACCCATAGCGTCCTTTAGCAGCGTGCCGCCCTCTTGCTGCCCACGCAGCAGGCTGTCCGCTAGCGTAAAATACGCCGCCGCATCACCTTGCAGCCGCCAAAACCGCTCGTATAAATTAGGCACTCTAAAGCCGTCGCATTCGAAATCTCGCGCTAAATTTAGCGCCTCGTCCCGCTTGCCCATACTTATTTTCCTTTATAGTTTTATCGCAAATTTTACCAGGATTTATCTTGCTTTTACGCCAAATTTAAAGCCATCGGTTGCGGAAAGATTAAGCATTAAGATAATTGGATTAGGCGATGCGAAAACCAAATTTCATCTCGCAAAACCGTAAATCAAACCTGCCTAAATTCGACGCCATAAAAGCAGGTTTAAATTTACGGTTCAAAAACCAACCTTGCGCCGCCCCCTTAAATTTTCGTCGCGCTTCCGCCAAACTCCACGCGAAACTCCGTTAGCCTGCCGCCGCTTTTACACGAGATTTTAAATCCAAGCTCCTTGCAAAAAGTTTTAACGATATGAAGCCCTATGCCAAAGCCGCCGTTTCGCTCGTCAAACCGCGTGTAAAGATCAAAAATCCGAGGCAAATTTTCCTTCGCGATGCCTGCGCCGCTATTTGAGATCGCGAGCGCAGCAGGGGTTAAATTTATGCTTACCGAGCCGTTTTCGTCGCAATATTTTATAGCGTTACTTAGTAGATTGTCGATGATTTTTCTCGTTTTTTTATAGGATGAGCGCAGCTGCACCTCAGCGATTTGCGTGTTTAAATTTATATTTTTTTGCTCCAAATTTAGCCCAAAATACCCAATCCTCTCGCGCACCAACTCACTTAGGCTAAAGCTCGTCGCCGCGCCATCCTCTTTGCCGCTAAGCTTTACTAGCGTGAGGTCCTCGTATAGCGTCGAGATCGTTTTGGAGGCGGTTTTTATGTTGTTTAGATATTTTTTCGGATCGGTTTCAAACATCTCGATACTCATCAAAATGACGCTAAGAGGCGTGTTTATCTCGTGCGTCGTGTCCCTAATAAAGCCGTTTAAAAAGTCGATGCGGCGGTAAAGCGGACGCAGCGAAAGACGGATGATAAAATAAGCGATGATTAAAATAGCAAGCAGTATCATAAATGAGAAAAATATTATCTTTAGTTTTAGCGTGAAAATCGCAAACTCGGGATCTGCAACCTTGACCGCGACGTAGTACTCCTCCTCGCCGAGGCGATTTTTGAGATAAAACTGCACGACAGAGTTCGTTCCGTCCTTGTATCTTTGCGGCATGCCCTCGCGCGGCTCAAAATCGTCCTCGATCTCCTCGCCCGTTTTTAAATTTACGGCAAAAGCCTCGACGTCGTCAAAATCATCGTCGTCTATCTCGCCGTTTTTTTGTAGTTTATTTTGCAGGTGATGCTGCAAATCTCGCACGATAAAGACGTCGCGATCGAGGATAAAATGCTTCTCGCGCTCGTAAAACATCTGCGCGAAAAAGACCAAAAATGCGGCGCTCGTGATGAAGTAAAGTAAAAATATAGGTAAAATTTGACGGTCTGAAAGTGCTGCAAAGGCTTTTTTAAGAGGTTTTAGCAAGGACATTTGCCGCCTTTTGAGTTAAATTTACTGGTATTTTGCGGATGTAAAATTTGAAGCTTAAAATCGCAAAGGATTTGCGTAAATTTGGATAAAATTTGAGACTCATCCCCTGCCCTTTGCCGCGCGGTAGTTGCAAAATTAGCGCCATTTTCGGCCAAAACCCAAACCTCCGAGCGACCGCAAAAAGCCTAAACATATTTATAGCCTAGCTTTGAGGCGCTAACGATACGCTCTTTACCTAAAATTTTACGCAGCTCTGCGATATAAACGCGCAGGCTAAGCTCGCTAGGGCTCTCGTCGTAGTCCCAAATTTGAGAATAGATCTCGTCTCTACTTAAAAATTTATCCTGATTTTTTAGCAAAAGCGCGAGCAATCTGGACTGCTTTTTAGGCATCGAGACAGCCTTGCCGCCACGAAATAGCAAGCCATGATTCATATCAAAGCCCAAATTTTCGCCCAGATTTACCAGCTCGTTTTTATTGTGCACGAAGGTGCGTTTCAGCAAATTTTGCACGCGCAGATGTAGCTCTTTTAGCTCAAACGGCTTTTTGATGTAGTCGTCGCAGCCGCTAGTAAAGCCGGTTTGCACGTCATCAAGCGTATTTAGCGAGGTCGTAAATATACAAGGCGTATTTTTGCCCGCGTTTCGCAGCTCCCGAAGTAGCGCAAAGCCGCTGCCGCCGATGATCTTGACGTCAAATATCCAAAGATCGAAGTTGCTTTCATAAGCCAAATTTAACGCATCGTCGTAGCTTTTCGCGCCCGCAGTCTCGTAGCCCTGAGCCTGCAAATACGCGCACATCATCTCAAGCAGCATATTTTCGTCCTCGACGATCAAAATTTTACTCATTTTAGCTCCGTTTTCGTTTGTTTTTGTCGTTTTACGGCGTTTTATCCGCTTGATTTTCGGGTTTTATTTATCCTGCTTGCAAGGCTCGTTTGCGTGCGATATTTCACTGAACGCTTTAAATTGACCTTAAATTCGCTCGCTCGCGCTCAAATTTAGCTACAAATAAATCCTGCGTAAATTTATCAAATTTCATCTAAATTTGAAGGTAAAATTTCATAAATTTACGTCGTCGCCAAAGTGCTTAAATTTGTAAAAAACGGAGCAAATTTTCGCGCAAATTTAAACGAAAATTCGCCTCGCAAAAGCCAAATTTACTCTTTATTTTGCGGCATATGCGGCCCTTTGCCGTCTTTATCTTTTATAAATCCGCCCTTAAAATCGTGCTTAAATTTCTTGTGAAAATCATCGTCGTCATCGCCGTCTTTTAGCTCGATATCAAGCCTTTTCGCCTCCGCCACGCTTAGCGCGCCCACTTGGGCGTTATAGCCGCTTCTAAACTCGCGCATAAACGCCTCTCTATCGGCGATACTCATACCCTCAAACTTCTTTCTGATTTCGGCCTTTAGCCCGCGTTTGGCCTCTTTGGCCTCAAATTTTAGCTTGCCAGCGCCTTTGTCTATCTCAAACGCTACTTCGCTAAGCGTCTTAGCATCGGCATTTGCGACCATTTTATAAAGCTCGTCGTTCGTGCTATTTTCAAGCGAAGCGGCAAAAAGTCCGCCCGCAACCAACATACTAATCAAAACTACTTTTTTCATTTTCTCTCCTTTAAAAAGATGAGCGAAGTTTAAAGAAAAGTCGTGAAAAAAATGTTAATTTAAAATTTCGTTGATTTTTTTGACGAAATTTAGCGGATTTACCTGCACGCCGCCCGCGATCACGCCAAAGTGCAGGTGCGGCCCGCTCACTCGCCCACTAGAGCCGCTAAGCGCGATGATATCGCCTTTTTTGACGCTTTGTCCGACTTTGACGTTTAGCGCGCTTAGATGGTAGTACTGTGTGTAAATGCCTTCGCCGTGGTCTATAACCACAGACCCGCCAGCATAGTAGCGATCTTTTGCGATGACGACTACGCCATCGTTTGCTGCGATTACAGACGTGCCGACCGCCGCTCTAAAATCCGTGCCCCCGTGATAGCTCTTTAAGGCGCCGTTAAATACGCGCGCAGTACCGAACGGGCTCGTGATCGCAGAACTCATCGGCAGGATAAATTTGGAGTTAAATTTTAACCCGACGTTAGCAGTGGCATAGATTTTATTCGCCTCCTCGCGCTCCTCCTCGATACGCTTTAGCACCTCTTTTGGAGGCGTCACCTTGCTGCCCTCGACGGTTATTTTTTCTTTTTTGTATTCGCCCTCTACGATCTTAAAAACCATCGTCTCATCGCCGCCTTTAAGCCCGTTTATTAGCTTGATCTCGCCTTTTTGGCGGTATCCCGCGGAAACGATGGCAAATTTTAAATTTTCATCCCCTGGCACGTTAAGCCAGCGCTTTTTCTTGCCATCGATGCTTAAATTTCCTGCAAATTTCGCCTCCACCCGCACTATCTCCACGTCGCCATTTACGATAGTCTGAGTTTCGCTCGGCACACCAGCCTGCTCTTTTGCGCTCAAATTTAAACAAATCAAAACGGCTAAAATAATTTTTTTCATTTACATCCTTTACGTAAATTTAACGAATAATTTTTAAATTTAATAAAAAAATACTATAATAGCGGGTGAATTTTACGAAAAAGGAAACAAAAATGAAAATATTTTTAAAGCTTGCCGCTTGCGCGCTTTTGCTCGGTCAGCTTGCTTATGCGGATTTTACGCAAAATCAAAAAGTACGAACTTCATTTGATATCTTAAACGATTTGGGCTCTAGAAAACTGCTAAATTTAAAAGATACTAGTGAAATAAGAGGCATCATGGTCATCCCTGAAGTAGTTAGCGGCGGGCTAGTCGTAACGACTCATACTGGAGACGGTATATTCGTCGGCAGAAACGACGAAAATGAATGGAGTAGCCCTATATTTATAAATTTTAAAGGCGGCGGCATAGGCCTGCAGGGCGGCTATAAATCAACCGACCTTGTTGTACTTTTTAAATCAAGAAGGTCGTATGCTGGGCTAATAAACGGTAAAGGTCAAATCGATCTTAGCGCCGATGCCGTAGTGTTAGCCGCCGGCGAAAAAGCCGGTGTAATGAGCGATCTGCCTGAAATTACGGCTTGGGCTACGTTAAGAGGCAAAAGCAGGGGCCTTTTTGCAGGCGTTAGCATAAATACGTCTTTGGTAGTCGTCGACAAGCAGGCTACGTATGATTATTACGATAGAATGTACGATATGGAGGACATCTACAACAACTCTCCGAAAGACTCAAGATATACAAAAACGCTAAAAGAAGTATTGAATAAATATTTTAAATAATTAAAAGGAAAAAACGGTTTGGCCTAGCGGCTAAACCGTATAAAGAGAGACGAATCTCTTTTTGTTGATTGGCGAAAACTGCGTCATATATTCAAACGCTTCTTCATAGTCTCCGTCCGTGTATTTTGCGACCTCTTCGATAAGCTCGAAAAGCTCTTCATCGTCAAGCGATTCAAAGTTACCTCGGTTTTCCAAAACCTCTAGCAAAACCGCTTCAAGCTCTAGCTCGTCGTACGTCATGGCTTCCCTTTTAAATTTTTTGCGGAATTATGCCAAAATAACCTTTATAACCGCTTAGTCAAAATCTCTATTTTTTGAGAATTGGTCTTAAATTTATCGCATTATCAGCTTTTTTTTACTATAATAAAAATTAATTTTAATCGGCTGAAACGGCGGCAAAATGCACACTTTTGATAAATTTTATATGAAATTTTTAGAGCTTTTACGGGATTACGGATATAAAAATTCCGCCGCAAAAGAGCAAATTTTAAAAATTTTATTTTCCAGCGACGAGCACCTTGGTGCAAGCGAGATACAAACTAAGATCAAAAGTGAATTTAGACGAAATGTGAGCCTCACGGCGATCTATCAGTTTTTAAATTTTTTGCAGGATTTCGGGCTGGTTTTGAGTTTTGAAGAGAACGGGATAAATAAATTCGAGCTAAATTTAAAGTCGCATCACGATCATCTCGTCTGTACCAAGTGCGGCGCGACCGAGAATTTTTTCGATAAAGATATAGAAGAAAAACAAGAGCAAATTTGTAGAAATTCAGGCTTTAAACTCGAAGGCCATGCGATGATTTTATACGGAATTTGTCTAAAGTGCCAAAACAAATAGCCTATTTTGCGCCTCTTTATCAAAAATGATTTGATAACGATATGCAAAAAAGTTTCAGTTAAATTTAAGCGTAGCAAATAGATAATACGCCAAAAAATAAAGGAGAAACATGAGCGCAGCGCCACATATACCATCGGAGTTAGTCTTACGCATAGCTTCGTATTTTACGCCGATCCACCACGTCGCAGGCCGTTTAAGAGTCCGCGTCAGCAGCGATATCAAAAAAGAAGCGGACAGCTTGCCGTTAGAAAAAATAGATCAAACGATAAAGCAAATAGATGGCATAAAAAACGTCAAATTTAACAAACTAATCGGCTCGGCTACGATAGAGTACGACCACGAAGTTTTCCCAAAAAAGATGTGGGACGATCTGCTAAAAGGCGAAAATTTACACGAAATTTCAGCCCTCATCAACAACCTAGCTCAAAAAGCTACTGGCGGCGCAAGATGAACGAGGAGCTAAAGCAAGCCGCAAATGCGGTATTTTTACTAGAGTCGCAGGGGGTTAAATTTTACGAAAACGTCTGCAAAAAAGATGAAATTTTTGATCAAATTTTAGCGGTGAGGCAAAGTGGGCTAGAGCTTTTAAAGCCATACGCAGACCCCGCCGATCCGCAAGTTTTTTGCGCTTTAGCGTGCGAGGATCTTGACGCTTGCTTTATAAAAGCCCTAAACTACGAGCTTGAGCTAAACGCGTTTTATGAAAATTTGACCGACAGCCTGAGCGATGAAAACTTTAAAGACGTCTGCTTTAGGCTCTGGGCTACGTCAAACAACGAATACATTCCGGCTCTCAAAGCAAAACTGGCTCAAATTTTAGCCGCGCAGTTTCAAGGTGCGGGTAACGCAAGCCAAGAGGAGCAGGCGCAAACGGCTCAAAATCCGAGCGACAATATCTTAAACGCTTTTGATTCGGATAGCTTTAAACAAATCAGTCAAACGCTAGAGCGCATAGGCTCTGGGCAAGGCAGCAAAGAGGATGCGATCGCGCTTTTAAACAATCCGAATTTTTCATTTTTCGGCGGTTTGGCGCTTGGCGGACTAGCTAGCATGATGCTCAGTAAAAATTTAGATAAAAATAAAGATAAAGAATAAAATTCAACATAAAGGATAAAAAATGGCATTACCGTTTATCGCAGGAGCAATCTTAGGAGGTTTAGCCGTCGCGGCTTTTAACAACAAAGACAAAATCAAATCAACCCTTGAAAGCGGACTAGATAAAGGCAAAGAGTTTGCCGAAAACGCAAAAGAATTTGCCGAGAAAAAAGTAGGCGAAGCAAAAGAGTACGCCGAGAAAAAATTTGCTAAAACAAGCGAAGAGGCAACCGAAACAAAAAAACGCACAAGACGCACTAGCGCCGAAGTAGCCACAGAGAAATCTGAAAAAGAAGCCGAGAAAACAAAAGCTAAGAAAAAAAGAGCTCCAAGAGCTAAAAAAGCTCCGGCAAAAGCGGCTACACAAACCGAAATTTTAGCCGAAGATATCGCAAACGCGCTTGAACCGAATTTAGAAAAATAATAAAGGTATAGAATGAATTTAACATCAACAACCAGACTCCCAGTAGATCATATGATAAGCGGCGCGCTAATCGGCGCGATGGCAGCGGGCGGCGTAGAAATACTAAACTATAAAAAAGGCAAGGTCAGCAAGACGCAGGCCGTAGCTAAAACGACTAAAATCGCTATCCAAGGCGGTATCGTCACGGCGTGCGCTATCAGCGCATCAAACAAACTAGTCTCGGCGCGCTATCTTGCGGCTGCGGCAACCGTTGCCGTCGGTATCGCAGGCGTGGTTGCGACGGAGAAACTAATCAAAAATTTAGAGGAAAGTAAATGAAAAACCCATACATCAATCAAACTCAAACAGTAAATCAACTAAACGACGACGGTAGCACGACGACTACGACTACGACCGTAAAGACTACCGGCGCGCCAAGCGCGTTTGACCGCGGTATAAACGACGCGCTAAAAGACTTTGTCCCGGCAAATTTTAATGCGGCAGGCTTTATAAAAGGTGCGCTCATAGGCGGCGTCGTGGCATACGTGCTAACAAACGAAAACGCGCAAAAAGCGCTATTTTCAGCTATCGCGAAGGGATCAAATTTGCTTCAAGCAGGATTTGAAGAACTAAAAGAGCGATTTGAAGATGTAAAGGCCGAAATTGACTCCCAAAAATAATGTTCGCATCGCGCACCTGACTAAAAACCGCGTGCGCTTCGTTTGCGAACGCATCGGCGAGGACTGTGACGAGAGCCGTCTGGAGGCTCAAATTTCGGAGTTTAGATACGCAAAAAGCGTCAGGGTAAACAAAAAAGCAAAAAGTATTATCGTCGGCTTTGAGTCAAATTTAAACGAGATCAAAGAGTTCGTCGAAAATTTGCCGATCGCAAATTTAAACAAGCGCAAAAATAGCCCGAGCAAGGCTGAAATTTACAAGGCAGCAACGGCTCTAGCCATCACGCCTCTCATAAATAGCAACGGCGTAAAAGCTATGGCTAGCCTGATAGCCGCCGCGCCACTACTAAAAGAAGGCGCAAGCGAAGCCGTAAACGAGGGTATAACCTCAAAGGTACTCGAAGCCACTGCGGTTGGCGTGAGCCTGGCTAGGCGCGACTTTTTAGCGGCAAATAGCACAAATCTCATGCTAACTATCGGCGAATACATGGAAGAAAGCGCCGTGCACCGCAGCGACGACCTCATCAAAGAGCTAGCCCGCCCAAACATCGAAGAGGTCTGGATCGAGATAAATGATCACGGTAAAAAATCCCTCAAAAAAATCGCGACCGCAGACGTTAAAATAGGCGACATCGTAGTCGTCGGCACAGGCGAAAGCATCGGTATCGACGGCTACATCGTCGAAGGCACCGCAAGCGTAAATCAAGTCTCGATGACTGGCGAAGCCGAACCCGTCAAAAAAGAGCGCGGCGACCGCGTGATGAGCGGAACCGTCGTCGAGGACGGACGCATAAAAATCTGGGCCGAGAGCATAGCAGCCGAGAGCGCGACTGCTAGGATAAAATCCTACATCCAAAGCTCGCTAAACGAAAAATCGGCCGTCGGGTTAAAAGCCACGAGGCTAGCCGACAAGCTAGTGCCCGTGACGCTAAGCCTAGCCGGCGTTTCGTATCTGCTTAGCCGCGATATGACGCGCGTCGCTAGCGTCTTGCAGGCGGACTACTCCTGCGCGCTAAAGCTAGCCACTCCCGTCGCATTTAAATCAAGCATCTCAAAAGCCGGCCGCAACGGCGTACTAATAAAAGGCGCCAAAGCTATCGAAGCGCTAGCGAGCGCAGATACTTTCGTCTTTGATAAAACCGGCACGCTAACGCACGGCAGCCTAAGCGTCGTCAAGGTTCACTCGTTTAAAAAGGAATTTACCGAAGCGCAGCTGTTAAATTTGACCGCAAGCGCCGAGGAGCACTACTTCCATCCGGTAGCCGAGGCCATCGTAAAGGCCGCGCGCGAGATAGGCTTTCACCACATCCATCACGATGAGGTCGAGTTTATCGTCGCTCACGGCGTAAAAACATACGTAGGCGGCAAAGAGGTCGTAATCGGCTCAAGACACTTTTTAGAGGACGACGAGCAAATTTCATTTAGCAAACACGAAGAAATCATAAAAAGCGAAGTAGACAGCGGACTCACGCTACTTTACGTAGGCTACGACAAAGAGCTCTTAGGCGTCATCGCCATGCGCGACACCATGCGAGAAAACGCGGCGCAAACGCTAGCAAAGCTACGAAAACTAGGCGTAAAAGAGCTGATAATGCTAACGGGCGACGTACAGTCTAAAGCCGATCAGGTAGCAAGCGAGCTAGGTATCGATAGAGTCTATGCAAACTGCCTACCTACCGACAAAGCAGGTATCATCGAGCAGCTAAAAGCCGAGGGTAAAAAAGTAGCCTTCGTCGGAGACGGCATCAACGACGCGCCAAGCCTCACCAAAGCTCACGTAGGCATCAGCATGCAAAAGGGCGCCGACATCGCAAAAGCCACCGCCGACATCAGCCTGCTAAAAGACGACATCGGCTCGGTCGCCGTCGCAAAAGACGTCGCAAATAAAACTATGAGGCTGATAAATACGAATTTTAACGCTACCGTCGGTATAAACTCGCTCATCCTAGCAGGCGCGACGTTTGGACTCTTTAACCCTATCGCAACGGCCGTTTTGCACAACGGCACGACGATCGGACTGCTGGCAAATTCGATGAAAGGCGTCAAGATAGGTGCGAAGTAAATTTGAAGGAATGACGGTTGATAGATAAAATTTTAAAATTTATGAACGACGAGATGTCGCTAGCCAACGACTTTTTGTATGGCTATTTTTTGGTTATCGTGCTCGTTCTTACCGGTATTTATTTTAGCTATATTACTAGATTCGTGCAGTTTAGGATGTTTTTCGAGGCCTGCAAAGTCTTGGTCGAGAAAAAGGACAAATACAACAAGCACCACCTCACGCCCTTTCAAGCGCTTATGATCTCCACCGCCTCGCGCGTGGGCATCGGAAATATCGCCGGCATCTCCGCCGCTATCGTAGCGGGCGGACCGGGCGCGCTATTTTGGATGTGTTTGATGGCGTTTTTGGGCGCGGCTTCGGCATTTGCCGAGAGTACGCTAGCTCAAATTTACAAAACCAAAGACGTATTCGGCTTTAAAGGCGGCCCGGCATACTACATCAAAAACGGCCTAGGCACCAAGTGGATGGCGAGCCTTTTTGCCGTTATCCTTATCATCACGTACGCATACGGATTTAACGGCCTACAAAGCTACACCATGACCTCTGCTTTTCAAATTTACTACGACCAAAGCGCGGGCGCTACGAGTTTTAGCGATAGCGGCTTGCCTGTGGGTATCGGCCTCATCCTAACGGCATTTGCGGCGGTGATGTTTTTTAGCAAGAGCCACGTCATCGGCAAGGTCAGCTCCTACATCGTACCTTTTATGGCACTTTCCTACATCTTGCTAGCCTTTATCGCGATTTGCTTAAATTTAGACAAGCTCCCCGCCGTCTTTGATATGATCATGAAAAGCGCCTTTGATTTTAAGGCGATATTCGGCGGATTTGCCGGCAGCGTGATCGTCTACGGTATCAAGCGCGGACTGTTTTCAAACGAAGCGGGCATGGGTTCTGCGCCAAACGCGGCCGCCGCGGCTCACACGAGCCATCCGGTAAAGCAAGGACTCGTGCAGGCGATGGCGGTTTTTATAGATATGATGATCTGCGTGGCTTCGGGCATGATAGTGCTTTTCTCGCAGGCCTATATCACAAAGCAAACGGGTGCCGGCGGCGAACTGCTCACCGCACTTCCATTGGTGCAGGCCGCGATGCGCGAGTACTACGGCGAGATCGGCCTTCACTTTACGACGCTTGCGGTGGTGCTTTTTGCGATCACGTCGCTGATCGGCAACTACTACTACGCGCAGGCAAATATCAAATACCTCACCAAAAACCACAAGGTCGCCATAGCCTTTAAGCTAACGGCGGTCGCGATGATATTCGTCGGAGCGCAGATGAACCTAACTATCGCCTGGAACATCGCTGATATCACGATGGCGGCGATGGCTACGATAAATATCGCGGCGATCTTTATGCTATCAAAAGTCATGATAAAAGCCCTAAAAGACTACGAATCACAAAGAAAAGCTGGGCTAAATCCGGAATTTGACCCTGAGAGCATAGGCATCGCAAACACAACTTGCTGGAGAAAAAAATGAACATAAACGGACAACTTTTAAATTTACAAACACACAGAAAAGTCGCAAAAATCGGCATGAGCGTCACTCTAGCCACAGTTTGCCTAACGGCGTTCGGGCTTAAAGGCAGAAACAAAGGCAGCTTTAAAAAGTGGCACGTAGCCTCAGGCGTCGCGTTTGTGGGTTTTTCGCTCTATCACGCGGGACTTTACGAAAACGGCATCTTTAGAAACATGATCGTAAACGCAAATAAGAAAAACGCCGAGGCAAAAAGGCTAGCAAGCGATGATCAAGATAAATGACGCAGAAATTTTAGCCTACATCGGCGAGGATCTGCCCTACTTTGATCTTACGACCTCGCTTCAAGGCATCCGTAAAAACGCCGTCTTAACCATAATGCCGCGCGAGGACGTGACGGTTAGCTGCGTAGACGTCGCGGCCGGTATCGCGCGTTTACTAGACTGCGAGGCTCAAATTTGCATCCCAAATTCCGCCGTCGCAGCCGCAAAAGAGCCGATCATAAAAATCAGCGGCAGCTACGATAATGTGCACAAAGCCTGGAAACTAGCGCAAATTTGCCTAGAGTACGCCTGCAAGGTCGCCACCTACGCAAGAGCGATGAACGAGGCCGCCAAAAGCGTAAATCCAAAATGCGAAATCCTAGCCACGCGCAAGAGCTTCCCGTTTGCTAAGAAATTTTGCCTAAAGGCCGTGCTTGAGGGCGGCTGCGGCGTGCATAGGCTAAATTTGAGCGATAGCGTGCTGTTTTTCAAAAATCACATCAAGGCTTATGGCTCGTACGAGGAGTTTTTTGCTCAAATTTCAACCTTTAAAACAAAAGCTCCCGAGCGAAAAATCGCCGTCGAGTGCGAAATTTTAGACGACTGTGAAGCGCTGTTAAAGGCTGGCGCCGACGTCGTGCAGTGCGATAAATTTACGCCGGGGGCCGTAAAGCGAGCAGTAGACTTGCGAGATAAAATCGCCCCAAACGCAGCCCTAGTCGCAAGCGGCGGGATAAATCTAAAAAACGTCCGAGAATTCGCTAGCACAGGCGCAGACGCACTCGTGACGTCAGCTATGTACACGCAAGGCATGGCCGACATCACGGCGGTTTTAGAGATAGTATAATTTGCAAATTTGACGGACCGCTTGGCGAGTCAAATTTGTGCATGCGTTTAACGTATAACTATCTCAAATTTTCTCATTTTCTAAATTCCTCTATCATCTTTTGATTGCAGTCCTGTATCCAAGTGGTCTCGTTTTTATTACACATCCAAAACGGACCGCCGGACTCCCGGCCCTAGAGCATTTGTAAGGCCCTGAATCAGCCAAGAGTGATAAGACTCGTAGATATATGTATTGTCGGCTAGTATCTTGCCCGTATTTATATCTTTTATGACTCCACC
>ERZ773035.2115-NODE-2115-length-13292-cov-16.238045_pt1 | contig 13292 bp, 9 predicted proteins | sample MGYA00511487_ERZ773035 | MGnify/ENA primary metagenome ERZ773035 (study PRJEB29015, sample SAMEA2737985) | human oral metagenome | biome: human oral; feature: human-associated habitat; material: dental | place: China | collected 2024 ...
TGAAGAAAAAGTGCTGCAATACAGCGGCAACCGCAGCGGCGAAGATTCATCCGTTGCACCGCTGCCCGAAAGCTATCCCTACCGCACCCGTATCAGCCGGAATGTATACGAAAAAGAAAAGAAAAAGCTACAAATCGAGCTGCTCAAAGTACAAAGCTGGGTGAAAGATAGCGGCAGCCGCATTGCCGCCATATTTGAAGGCCGTGATGCCGCCGGCAAGGGTGGTACCATCAAACGCTATATGGAGCACCTCAATCCGCGCGGCGCCCGCGTGGTGGCCTTGGAGAAGCCGCCTGCGCCCTTGCTGCTGGCCAACGCTGTTCCTGTACTCAGGGTGAACATACATGCACCCACTGCTAATTTCAAAGACTGACGCTTCGCAAAGCTCCAAGCACGTTTTACGCATTTTACTGCTTGTTCTCTTAATTGCGACATAATCGAATGGATTAAATTTGAAATTCAATTCCATGTTAAAGCCGTAAGTCAAACAAGTTAAAGTGCTACGTCTGTCATATTAAAGATAAAGATCTGATATATATGATTCATGAAGAAATCCGCTATGAAGATGGTGGACATTCTTTCCAGTCGGCAAGCAACCCACCCAGTTCACTCTGTTCTCCGTTTTGGGAAAGTTCCTCCACTTTGGGAACAAGACGTTCCACCTCGATACCTCCCGTCATCAGCATCTCGCTGGTCTGCTTCCGTTTCTGGGCAGCCGCCTTTTGCTTCTTGACGATGGGACGAGTGATAAGTACGGGGGTGAACTCCTTTACCTCATCGGAGATGTCGATGACTTCCTCCTGCGCCTTGTCGTCCTCACTGGCAGCCCGCTTGCTGTTCTCCAGCAGGTCGTAGGCCACCGTGCAGAAGTAATAGCAGAGGTAGCAAGCCACGATAAAACCAAGGAATACTTGAAAATTCATAAGCTATGGTCTTTAGGTGAACGGTGAGCATTGAGCAGATGCAGCAAGATAGACACTCATTGGCTGAAAGGTCAATCCCAACCTCTGTCCATTGCCCTCGCGTATCGGTCGGCGCTTCAGTTGCTCATTATAATATAAGGTGTTGTGTCCTGGGATGACTATATAGCCGCAAGACTTCAGGATGCTCTTCAGGACCACCCGTTTCTTGTTGCCCACCACCTTGATGTTTGTTTTCTGTGGCAAACCGAATAGCACGCGGGCTTTCTCCCGTTTGATGATACTCTTTCTGCTGCGCGACCGTATCTGCCGGGCATCGTCTAAAGTCCTGCTAAGACGGTATTTCTTCACGATTCGTGATACCGTCCGGGTGGAAATGCCTGTAAGCCGGGCAATCTCACTATGGGAATGGCAGCTGTATAGCCGACTGACGGTTTCTGCTACCGTCATCGACTTGGTTACAGGGCGTTTACGCAAGCCCAACTCATGCATCTTCCGGCGTAGGCAGCTCAGAGAAATACCCAAATGCCCTGCTAAAGCGGTATTGCTCATCTCTTTGTAGTGGTCGATAAGAAAATCCACCATTGATGCAGTCCAGATAATTCTTTGCCTATACATGATCTTGAAGGTTATTGACAATATAATCGTTACTGCGTAAAAACTCTTTAAGATAGCCGCTGTTAGTACCGATGAAGGCACGAAGGGCAGCATTGATGATGTCGGTAACCGACATGTTGTTGATGTTGCAGAGCTTCAGCAACTCCACCACCTCGTTGTCTATCTCGTAGTTCTTGCGGTCATACTTCTTGACACGATAGCCGTATTGCTGGGCATATTGCTGGAAGAGCTGCCAACTGCTATCCGTCTGTTGAATGTCGGGCTGCGTTGCCTTGGGTGCAGCTTGCGAAGACGGTGGGGCTGTTGGCCCTTTCACTTCTTGAAACACACCGTCTATGTCGGGCAGGTTGAGCAGGTCGTTGGTAGGCGCAGCCTGTAAGTGGGAAATATTCGTTTTCATTTAGTCTGCTCTTTAGGTTCTGAGATCTGTTGATACATAAAGTCGAAGGTAGGCGACACGATGTCGTTCTGCGGTCCCATCAGCTCGATGGTGTTGTAGCGTTGCATATCCGCCTTGACCTCAATGCGCGGTGCGACCAGTCCGAAGTGACGGAGCCGTTCCTCCGTCTTGTCCCACAGCTCCAACTCCGACTTCCGGCCATACCGCTTGTCCCATTTGTTCACGACGAAGATGAAACGGCTCTTCATGACGGGCAGCATGTGCTGGAGCTTAGCGATGAATCCGATGAAGGTGGCGGTGGAACTGATGGAGGTAGCCTCGAACTGATAAGGGCACACGATGTAATGGCTGAGGGCGAAGATGGGTACCAGTCCCTGTTGCGACAGGTTGCCGGGCGTATCCATCAGCACGAAACCTTTGTAGCCGTTGCGTAGGTTCGTCAGGAACTCCCTGACGTTGTTGATGTCTTTGATGTCGAAGGGCTGCACGGTGTAAGGCAGTCGCACACCCTCGTATTTCCCGATGTCTTCCTGCCGTTTGGAAAAGATGGTCTGTTGACGGTCGAAATCCACAACGAGTACGCTCTCACCCTTTGCTGCCAGGTAATCAGCGAACATCGTACAGAGCGTTGTCTTTCCGACACCGCCCTTCTGATTGGCAAAGGTGATCATGATGTTGTCTCTCATTGTCGAGGTTGTTATTAGTTGTGAGATAATAACAAACTCCTTTTTGGTAGGCCGGTTATCAAATGGAGTCGGGCCCCAGTAGCGTTATTTCGTGAAATAGGCATCTTGCGAATTAGGTAAAAGAGGAAGATGCTAAATCGTGAAATCATGGGCAAAGATAGTGTTTATACTTCATACTTGCAAATGCGTTTATTTTTGATAACATCCTTATTTACAGTTGGTTAATGTGTCTTTGTGTAAACATAATAAGATGTAAGATTAGGGAATATGATATGTGGGGAAAGATAAAATGATAGGAGGAAATTAAAGATTAAGATAGATTAACGGTCGGCGATTTGCAAGTAACTATTCAGCGATAATGAACGTTGAATATCAAGAACTTATAAACGTAACATTGTGGCAAAAAGGTTCAAAATGACATTCTTTACCCAAATTTGTATGTATCTGTTTATGTAACTTCTTGATAATCAATAGTGGTTTATACGCCTTATCGCTGAATAGTTACTTTCAATTGTGTTGTGATTTGCTTGAAAAATCGTACTTTTGCAGTATCGCAAACAACTGTACAAATTCCTGCACAACGTCCTCGAAGTTGTGATTTGCTTGAAAAATCGTACTTTTGCAGTATCGCAAACAACGGTAAATAGCATCCGCATTCTCCGACATCCTGTTGTGATTTGCTTGAAAAATCGTACTTTTGCAGTATCGCAAACAACCCAACTTCTCTCACAGACGCTGGAATAGTTGTTGTGATTTGCTTGAAAAATCGTACTTTTGCAGTATCGCAAACAACTTTTTGGGCATCCAAGCCGTTTGTTCGCTCGTTGTGATTTGCTTGAAAAATCGTACTTTTGCAGTATCGCAAACAACTCACTATATCTAGGTTGATAGCCATAAGAAGTTGTGATTTGCTTGAAAAATCGTACTTTTGCAGTATCGCAAACAACCTTATAGTCTTCTGTTATTTAAAGCAGGTGGTTGTGATTTGCTTGAAAAATCGTACTTTTGCAGTATCGCAAACAACCCATTTTAATTAAAGGCTATGCAGATAAAAGTTGTGATTTGCTTGAAAAATCGTACTTTTGCAGTATCGCAAACAACTGGGCGTTACGAGGAGAAAAGTGAGCGAAAGTTGTGATTTGCTTGAAAAATCGTACTTTTGCAGTATCGCAAACAACTTACAAACAATTAATATACAGACAAGATGGTTGTGATTTGCTTGAAAAATCGTACTTTTGCAGTATCGCAAACAACATGAGAAAACTTACAATTACCTCAAGCGCGTTGTGATTTGCTTGAAAAATCGTACTTTTGCAGTATCGCAAACAACGTACCTAACTTAGTACCAGATTGACGAATAGTTGTGATTTGCTTGAAAAATCGTACTTTTGCAGTATCGCAAACAACTCTAGAAAATAAACTAGACAGAAAATTTGGTTGTGATTTGCTTGAAAAATCGTACTTTTGCAGTATCGCAAACAACCGGAGGACAGGACAATCAACGCCAGCAGTAGTTGTGATTTGCTTGAAAAATCGTACTTTTGCAGTATCGCAAACAACCCATTTGCAACCTCATAAACAGATGTGATAGTTGTGATTTGCTTGAAAAATCGTACTTTTGCAGTATCGCAAACAACACGCCGCCGTTATAGTCTATAACTGGTATTGTTGTGATTTGCTTGAAAAATCGTACTTTTGCAGTATCGCAAACAACTGCTTAACAATCGAATTGAGAATGAACTGCGTTGTGATTTGCTTGAAAAATCGTACTTTTGCAGTATCGCAAACAACAAAAGGACGTGAACTTGGCCTATCTCTACAGTTGTGATTTGCTTGAAAAATCGTACTTTTGCAGTATCGCAAACAACCTGCTTGTCCTTGTCTCTCTTGAATTGGTCGTTGTGATTTGCTTGAAAAATCGTACTTTTGCAGTATCGCAAACAACTACTTTGTTTCAAGCATCACAACCAGTGGGTTGTGATTTGCTTGAAAAATCGTACTTTTGCAGTATCGCAAACAACTCCTTATACACGTCATCGAGTATAGCCACGGTTGTGATTTGCTTGAAAAATCGTACTTTTGCAGTATCGCAAACAACGGATTGTGTCACACATTATACACACTATATGTTGTGATTTGCTTGAAAAATCGTACTTTTGCAGTATCGCAAACAACTACAGATAAGGGTTATAACCTGCTTGCTCGTTGTGATTTGCTTGAAAAATCGTACTTTTGCAGTATCGCAAACAACGTGCCGAACGCCTTAGCCTCATTCGCCGCCGTTGTGATTTGCTTGAAAAATCGTACTTTTGCAGTATCGCAAACAACTAGAAGGCTACGGCCTTGACTTCGGTTTCAGTTGTGATTTGCTTGAAAAATCGTACTTTTGCAGTATCGCAAACAACAGGTTGAAGTGCGTAATATTCATTTGAACGTTGTGATTTGCTTGAAAAATCGTACTTTTGCAGTATCGCAAACAACATGGCAGGGACAAGTGAATAGATGCACATAGTTGTGATTTGCTTGAAAAATCGTACTTTTGCAGTATCGCAAACAACTGCATTGCGACTGGCAGGGTAGGAAGACACGTTGTGATTTGCTTGAAAAATCGTACTTTTGCAGTATCGCAAACAACTACCGATAATCGGCGATTTAGATGCGATGTGTTGTGATTTGCTTGAAAAATCGTACTTTTGCAGTATCGCAAACAACAATCCGTCAACTACTCTTGCATCTACAATCGTTGTGATTTGCTTGAAAAATCGTACTTTTGCAGTATCGCAAACAACTGGCTTGTCGCCCCTCCTCTGTCGCACCAGTTGTGATTTGCTTGAAAAATCGTACTTTTGCAGTATCGCAAACAACTAGTTTTGCAAGATATTGCCGAGGGTGGTGGTTGTGATTTGCTTGAAAAATCGTACTTTTGCAGTATCGCAAACAACTCAAACCCACGGCCAACAGCTACACCGTCGGTTGTGATTTGCTTGAAAAATCGTACTTTTGCAGTATCGCAAACAACTAACGGACACACATGTCCGTTAATACCCGAGTTGTGATTTGCTTGAAAAATCGTACTTTTGCAGTATCGCAAACAACAGGTAGTTATAGACGTGCGCGAGGGATGCGGTTGTGATTTGCTTGAAAAATCGTACTTTTGCAGTATCGCAAACAACGCAACTTCTCTACTTCTCCGCCCAAATTATGTTGTGATTTGCTTGAAAAATCGTACTTTTGCAGTATCGCAAACAACACCCGCTATCCGCTTATCTCCACACTTTGGGTTGTGATTTGCTTGAAAAATCGTACTTTTGCAGTATCGCAAACAACAAGATTGGGAGAAGTACCGCACAGAGGTACGTTGTGATTTGCTTGAAAAATCGTACTTTTGCAGTATCGCAAACAACTTAAACGCCATATCTATTTGTACTACAAACAGATACAAAGATTTAAGAAATAAAAAAAATGATACTGCAAAAAGAAATCCCACTCAGGGTGAGTGGGATTTCTTCTTTCTAATAATGCCGGGTGTTAGAACAATTCCAGCTGTTGCCCAGGTGCGTTAGGCTTATGAGGTTTAGTGCCATAAAAGAGCTGAATGTTGTCGAATTGCTTATCGGTTATACACAAAACACCTACCTTGCCATACTTGGGAAGCGAGTTTTTCACCCGTTTGATGTGCACCTCCGCATTCTCCATACTAGCACAATGGCGTAGGTAGATGGAGAATTGAAACATGGTGAACCCATCTCGCTGCAAAAGATTGCGAAAGTCTACGTAAGCTTTCTTATCCTTCTTCGTTTCTGTTGGAAGGTCGAAAAACACCAATATCCACATAACACGATATTCATTAAGTCGGCTAAGGTTTGACATAAGCAAATTACATTTCAGGATAACTCACACGGCGTAGCTCGCCCGAAAAACACTTATAGAGCGAAGCCGTGGTCTGCTGAACAGCTATCATCAGTGGACTTCGTTTACCATTAACAACCACATCTAGTGTGGGAATAACAAGCAACTGCGACTTCAACTCGCGAGTGAGTTGATCTACTACCCCATTTGTACGAATGATGTTCAGCACTAGGCGGTCTACATAGGGTCGATAAGGCTCCATAATGTCGTCGGCCAAGCAATAGACATTGTAGCGATTGTGATGATGAATGCCCAAAGTGGGCAACAAGCCACTGCCAACCAATGCCCTAGCCACCACAGCACGCAGAATGGCATAGCCATAGTTCAGCAAATTGTTTGGCGGTTCGCCCTCGCGCGCCCTAACAAAATGGGGCAGTTGGGGAAAAAGATGCTGCCAATAATGAGCTGCTGCACGCGCCTCAATGTTATCGGGGTCGCCACTTCGCACCTGCTCTGCCCACACCTGCATGCACTTTTCATCCTTTCCCGTAACGCTCCGCAGAACTGCAGCTTGGTTGGCAATCTTCTGCTTGATGGTTTGTTGCCATAGCTGCTTGCGCAAAGGCAGGGAAGAATCTATCTGCTCGCGAAAGCGTTCGCTTTGCAAGGTGTTGCCACTAAGGGGAAGAAGTAGTCCCGCGGGGTGGCCTTGCGCATTGCAGGTTATCACCGCACAATTGTTTTCGAGCAAGGCATCGAGCGCGCCCGAAGTGATGGTTATGCGCCGATGGTCGAGCACCACCACCCCAATGTCTTCCACAGGGATGGTGCGCTCGGCCTGTTCTTTCAACACGTTGCTCAGACTTTCGTTCTCCTCCACTTCGGGCAGACTGATAACCAACTGGCATTGGTGCAGACTTAGATAGGCGGGATTGGTGAAACAAAGTGTTTTCTTAATCATTATCTAACGATTTTTGTGATGTTCCCCAATCGGTCTACTTCCAACTTCCAGCACACGTCCTTTATCATAACCTTGCTACCTGCAGAAGTTTTGTTCTCCTCCTCGCTCTTCTCCTCGCTCTTCTCCTTGTACTCCAAGGCAGCTATCACACGGCCGACTTTGTTCTTTGCCTCAAATTCTACCTTATCTGCAATAATAGATGCAACTTCGAATGGCAAGAAGTAACATTCCCTATCCGTTGCACTCACCATCTTATATATCCTCCGCTTGTCTATTGAGGGACGTGCTGCGGCGCGGTCTTCGTCTGTGGGAACATACACCAAGTCGTTCGGCGACAGGTAGAATTTAAGAGGCAGGCCGGCATCGTTAGTTTCTGGGACAGGCGTTTGCCCCGTTTTCAACCTCTCAGCCGCTACGTTAAGGGCAATGGTTTCAAAGTGCCGTTTCCCCTCCTTATCCTCATAAATAGCGAAATAAAGGTTAGTTCCAGACTGCGCTTCAACAAATTTGGTTTTCTTCGAACCCGTCTGTCCCACAGCAAACTTAGCACCCCTAATCTCCGATACACGCACCTTCAATATGGGCTGATGCCGTTTTCCGTTATTATACTCGGCAATATACTCGTTCAAATAGGCGATACCTTCGGGCGTAAAGGCCTGTTCGGGAGAATTATCGTTGGCCTTTAAATAGTTTAGCAAAATCTTTTGAATGCCCGTGTCGGTAATGTCGGCAATGCGTTTGGCATTGAAAGACGTGTCCAACAACTTGCGCGTGGCCACCATGGGCGTAGATTTTTCCGAACTAACATACACTTCCACCTTCTTTATATCGCGCTTATCAAACTTAAAGTCCTTAGCTTTAAAGTTGGCCAAAACCTGTTGGAGGTTAAAGCCATCACGCAGAAGCCCCTTTATGCTGGCACGCAATTCTTTGTCTACAATGGCATTGACATCCTCTAAGGCACGTTTCAAAGGCAGCATTTCTTTCCTGATAAGGTTCACCTCACCATAGTAGGTTTCCTTGTGCATGGGTTTCCTGATGGCTTTCAGTCCTTCACCCTCTTGCTTAAATCGTTTCTTCTTCCCATCCTTATCGTAACGAAGATACGTGTTGGAGGCCTTATTCACCACGCGCACCGTATTTTTAAAGCTAACAACAAGGTCTTCAAGTGCCTTTTGGGCATCTTGTGTAAAGGTTGGCCAAGGCTTTCTTATCACGCGTTTTCTGTCGCATAGCAGACGTTGAAGGTTCTCGTGAACATGCGGATTGGCAGCCGATTGATTATTGAGATAGTTAACAATGTTGGCCGATGCGCAGGCGATAACAAGTGCATCCATAGCATGGTGACGATGGTCGATACGCTTTTTCACAAATCCGCGTTGGCATTCAGGAGGTAAAGTAATTTGGAATACTTTCTTACTATCTTCCCCTTTCTTTCTATTTTCCTCGTTCAAGTATCTCCAATACCCAAAGCTCTGACTACCTGTAAGATTGTTAAGCCTGATGAAACGTGGGTAAACCAAATTGTGCCACACATCGTGTAAGCCCCAATCTTTTTTCAGCGTATCGGTAACGCCGCCTGTACACACCACCACATGTTTCGAACGCGTTTCTCGTTCTCCTTCCTCTCTAACCACATTAGAAAGCAGGGCCATCACCGTTTTACTGATATAGCGCGTGTCGTTCAGCTGTCGCGAATTAAAATCCGTGGGCAATTCTTCCATCAACAGCTTGCTACGCTTTGCGGGGTTGTGGGCATAGTTAGTCGTAACGTGCAGCTTATAGGCTTCCTCGTCAAGGATGCCCTTTGTTTTTCCACCGAATTTCTTAATAAACTCCATTCCCAAAAGGTTATCTTTGAGCTTATTTACCTCGGCCTCACAAATAACCTTATTTGAGAACGAATTGTCGAAATAACGACTCTGCGGAATGATGTGTTCAATCTCGTAGGCAGGGGTAAACAGCTTGGCCAAAGGGATGGGCCTACCCGTATATGGCGACACATACTTTTGGTCGAGCCACAGTTTATAGCGGCGCAGTTCGCTAGCGGATGGTTGTGCCAAACGAGAAATTTTAGCGATGTCTTCGTCTTGGTTGGTTAAGTTCTCCAATGCGCCCTCTTCGTATATTTTCAGCAATTCGCGTTGCGAAGGCGAATAAGGCCGAACATCGCTGATGCTGGGGTCGTTCTTCAATTCGGTAAGCAGCAAGCTTATGCGCATGTTGGTATTTTCGTTGCGCTGTATGGCTTGGGTGTCGCGCGCCCTTTGTTCGGCTGTTCGTTTCATATTGCGCCCAAGTTCAACGTGTATCTCGTCTATCTGCCCTTCTTGCTCCCACACATCGCGTACCGTGCGCAAGGTTTCTAGCACACATTGCTCTACGATGGGGTTGCGCATAGAATGTTGCTTAAAGTTGCTGATGAAGGCGTTCAGTTCGCCTGCATCTTTCCACTTGACTATTTCGGCCACTTCCGAATGTCGGCCATACACCACGTAACAAGCATCCGAGACGGATAAGCCTTGGAAATGAGACAACTCCGTTAGAGGTCTTTCAGGGTTAAGAAGCGCACCCATCAACCGCTCGTCTATATTCTCTTCGATGATGTTGCTGATGTTTTGCAAGGTTTGCTTGCAAATGCCCCGATTAGCCATTTCATCGTACACGGCTTGCTTATTGCCTTTCGTCCGCTTAGCAGGTTCGGGCAATTCGTCACCGCACCAATACTTGCCCAGTCGCATTACTTGTAACAGCTTTTTGGTGGCTTTCTCCGAATAGGCACCATACTCTTTCTTAAAGGGTTTCACCTTCAAGAATGATTCCACAAAGGCATCGACAGAAGAAACACCATGCGTAAGGGCAAAACGGCGCAGGGCACTGGCAAGCTCGTTGCGGTCGGTAATGGAGTAGAGCAAGTTCCAAAGCATATATGCTACGGCGGGCTGATCAAGCAGCTGCCCAAGCGTTTCTTTCTCCTCCTTATCCACGGCCATGCCCTTAATGGCTTTGTTCATGGCATGGCGCGTTTCGTTGGCAGGGTAAATTTTGTCGTCTACATAGTTCCAACGCAGGGGGAATTCGCCACCCTTAGGTTTCTTCAATTTCAAAAAGTCGCGCAAGATGTGTTCCTGCTTTATTTCGCCCTGGCTGTTGAGCATGTCGAAAAGTCGCTCCTTGTCTTCGTTGCCCTTGATGTACGCTGCGGTTACGTCCTGGCCATCGGCTTGGCGCAGAAGTCTAAGGTTGCTTATCCATTGCCACAGCCTGAACTCTTGGAAATAAGGGTTAGACTTGGCAATGCACTTCAAGTTCACATCCTTTATTTCTCCCGTCTCCTTATTAATATATTGTCGGGTTTCGTATGGGCAGTTGGCTATAAGCGACTTTTTGCTTTTCAGCGGACGCTGATAAAACAGCACGTCTTCTACAAGCAAGTGCTTAAAGTCTTTTGCGGGAAGCTGTGCGCGGTGTGCCTCGTTGTTTCGATAGAGTTCCTCGGCACATGCTTTCAGCAATTCGGCATCACGCAATTCGGGATGAAACTCCATCTGCTTGGCTATTATCGCCTGCAATTCGCGCTTGTAATATTTGCGGTCGATAGTGCGCACAAGTTGTCCGCGCACCTTTTCTGAGGGGTTTGCCAATAGGTGTTGATAGATAAATGCGCCCACGGTTAAGCCCGATTTCTCCAAATGGTCTTCGGTTCGTTTCTTAAGCAGCGTCCAATCGTCTTCTTTTGGCAAGCTAATCGAACGTTTTACATTACCGTCTTTATCGCACTTGGGGGTAACGCCATCTGCCTCCAAATTGGTAGTAACGATAAACGGAAGCGTAAGGCCAAGCCACTTGTCTAGCGAATACTTGCTTTGCCTGCGATAAACCCAGCTATTCTCCAAAAGCACGTTATACCAAACATTGCCGCCCTTACCTTCGTCGGTTGCTTCCACTTTCACCACTTTTAGTTCGTGATACTCAACGCGCTTGCTTGGTGTTTCCTCTTCTTCCTCCCCTCGCAGCTGGTAATAGCCGCGTTTTTGGTTGAAGTTAAGCAATATCCAAGCCAACTCTTCCTTGGCAATTGGCTTTGTCAAGGCCTTCGTACGCAGATAATACAGCGTCCAATCCAATGGAATGCGTTTGCCGTTGGCAACGAGCGATGGCTGACTTGCATTGAAATCGTGGAGCATCTCTTCGAACGACTGCATGAAAACAAAACGATAGCCCCCATCGTCTGCCTTTCGCCAAGCTAGTTTAGGTTCTGTTTCGGGCAAGAACTTGCCATAGGTGGCGTTATCGTTTCTATCCCATCCAATGCACACAGCATAGTGTTCTGGCAAGAAGCCCAACAGTTGAAGAACACGATGAAGTCGCTCTCGGCGCAAGAGTGCACGCTCCAACAGACGGCGATGGCTGCGATACTCGGTGCGTTCGGCCGTCTGCGACACGGTAACTCCCGAATCGAACTTACCCAATACATCTTGACTCATGGGGATAATACGACTTCCCAAGCGGATGTCTTTCACTAGATTGCCATTCTCGTCAACAGAAATCAAAGCCCAGCCAACACTATTCGTGCCGAGGTCTAAACCTAAAATATTTTTCATTTTATAGAAATTTGTTTTGCAGTTAGCAATATTATCATTAAATTTGCAACACGATTTCAAGCAAATCACAATAAGGATTATTCCGTTGTGAAACAAATAAGTCGGGTGTTATTAGGGAAACCTCATAGCATCCGCCTTTTTTGTTGCGTGCTATCATCGCGCAAAGTGCCTTTGCCTTTGTTAAGGCAAAAATAAACATAAATTTCAAAACAAACAACAATACTGCTGAAAAAGTTGGTCTATATAACGATATGGGCTCTATAACATTTCATGAGGGCAACAATATTCATCTTTGGCCAATATAGAAGCAGATTTCTTGTTTCTTCTCAATTGCCTGTGTAGGTTTGTGAACGCACAAACCAATAACCCATGGCTTAAGAACTCACAAGCTAATAAACTAACAAACTCATGAACTCTAGAGAGTAAAGAAAAAGCATCATAGAGACAGACAAAAAAGAGGGTGTTCCTATTTTGAAACACCCCTTTGCTTGGACGACTGCGGAGCTTGAAGTTATCGTGCCTATATGCAAACTCTCATCCTAATGCAAAGATAGTACTTTATTCATTACGTACAAAACCTTAAGCGACTGTTTTTGATGCTTTCAAACAAATCTTTGAAGACAATACTTATTAATCCAAATACTCATGAACCTACAAACTCACAAACTCAATCCCTCCCAAAACGAACAAGCCCCGTGTGCGGATGTCGCACTCGGGGCTTTCGTATTGAAAAAAGGCGGCCACCTACTCTCCCGCATTGCATTGCAGTACCATCGGCGCAGGCGGGCTTAACTTCTCTGTTCGGAATGGGAAGAGGTGGGACACCGCCGCAATAACCACCTGATTAGGGGTTTGACTATCGCACAAGCAAGGGAAGAAGGAGTGACGCGCCACGCGGCACTTATGTCCTGCGGCATCCGCAACATGCGGGCCGACGACACGGCTGAGATGCGGGAGGTAAGAAAGTTTCGGGCAATTAGTAGCGCTCGGCTTTGGCGTCGCCGCCTTTACACCTGCGCCCTATCGACGTCCTCGTCTGGGACGACCCTCATGAGGAGTTCTAATCTTGCGGCCGGCTTCGCACTTAGATGCTTTCAGCGCTTATCCGATCCAGACTCAGATACCCGGCGGTGCACCTGGCGGCACAACCGGTAAACCGGAGGTCTGTCCATCACGGTCCTCTCGTACTAGTGACAGGGCCACGCAAAACTCCAACGCCCACGATAGATAGAGACCGAACTGTCTCACGACGTT
>ERZ773035.2116-NODE-2116-length-13290-cov-6.685606_pt1 | contig 13290 bp, 8 predicted proteins | sample MGYA00511487_ERZ773035 | MGnify/ENA primary metagenome ERZ773035 (study PRJEB29015, sample SAMEA2737985) | human oral metagenome | biome: human oral; feature: human-associated habitat; material: dental | place: China | collected 2024 ...
GAAACTGTTGAAATTGATAAGAGAGAATCCGCTTAAGTTTAATTGAGCCAAAATTTATATTATAAAACGCCCAAATTTTCAATTGCTTTAAATTTCTTTTAATGACTTTTCGTTAATATTCTAATCAAAATTACGGTGGTAAAAAAAAGTGACAGATAAAAGCCCGGGTGAAAAATTGAGGGATATTAGGAAGGCTTGCCATTTATCTCAAGAGCGATTTGGTAATGCGTTAGGGATAACCAAAAGCAGCATAAATGCTTATGAGCATAATATAAACCCAATTCACGGAATGATAAAATTCAAGATTATACAAGCGACAGGTATAGGCTGGGATTATTTTGACACAAATATGGATTTTTATGAAGCTTGCGAAAAATATAAATTAAATCCAATGGATTTAAAATTGAGATCGCTAACAGAATGCATTGTCTCTTTTTACGATTCCGTCACTAATTTCGTTGCCAAAGAAAAGCCTATAGAGCAAAAAAGTTCAAGGATTGAAATCATAGATTTTATTACTAAGTATAAAAATTCTGAATGTTGCCTAGTAAAAGTAAAAGGCGGCGAAGGTGGTTTTATAGCACAAGAAGGGGATATATTAGTTATACTTACCGATGAAAAGCCACTTACGGGAGAATGGGTTATCGTCAAATACGCAGATAATGCTTTTATTGTTCAGTTTTTAATTGCTTCGCGTAATAAAGTAAGATTAAAATCCTTTTTATATGACTTCGAATTAAGCGACACCGATTTTAACGAGAGAATAGAAGTCATAGGTATAATAAAATCTAAAATCTCAATTAGCACTAAAATCCAAGAAGCCTTGCCCGAAAATTTAAAAAATTAGTGTATTATCGCCAATTTTAATTGATAGCTCCTAGCGGAAGACAAAGCCTATAAAAAGCGAATAGATGCCAATAGATGCTTTTGTCATGCTTAAACTATAAAGTTTTTTTGCGGTGATATTCCAATTGTAAAAATAGGCGCAATCGATGTTTTATAAAAAACCATTATCTTATCGCTACGATAGTAAATTTAAAGGAGCTTCTTTGCAACCTCGCGGCGTTAAAAGCGTCAAGCTTATTCTGGCCTCTATCTTTATAGGCTTAAGCCTAGCTCCTAAAGCGTTAATGGCTACTCCTACCGATATTTCTGGCGCCATAAACTCCGAAGAGCAAAGAATAAGATCAATTAGACAGGGCGCCGAGGATTCCTTCATAACCATACGCAGCGAAGAGTCCCCCGCTTCAAGCGCAACCGCGGAGCCCAAGAAAGCAGGAATTTGCTTTAAAATTTATGAGATCAAACTTATTAACGCAGAAGCGCAAGATGAGCAGAAAAGTAGCGCGAATTCTAAATTTAACGAAGCGGATTACGAATCTAAAAACAAAGATGGTCCAAAAACTCCAGCCGTCAATCCCAAAGACGGTGCTGGCTCGGGCGTCCTTATCTCTAAACCAAATGATGAAAACTTGGGGCGCGCGAAAGTAAAAACTCTCGCTAAGTCCATTGGTCCTACCTTAAATTCCAATCATTCCGTTCCGCCGGGGTTTGAAAGAATTTTAAACTCAACCCTAAAAGAGCTTAAATTTAAAAGCGGCGACTGTTTGGGAAGCGATGAAATTTTAGCTCTGGCAAGAGCGTATAACAATAAAATCATATCCGCAGGCTTTATTACTACCTCCGTTTCTATCCCCCAGCAAAACATCTCCTCGGGCACCCTTCTTTTAGCTCTGCATCCCGGACGCATAGGCGAGATATCGCTTGAGCCCGGCTCTGAAGCTAATAACCAAAGAAGTATCTTTACCGCATTCGGCGGCGATAAGAGGGGAGAGATTTTAAACTTAAGAGATCTGGAGCAGGCTATGGAAAATTTCAATGCCGCTTCAAGAAGCGAGGCGGAGATAAGCTTAAGCCCTTCCGCAAAGCAGGGTTACTCTGATATCAATATCTCTAAACAGCAAAGCTTGCCTCTGCTGTTTAGACTAAGCGCGGATAATCTGGGCTCCAAATCTAGCGGCAAATACCAAGGCACGGCTATGCTTTATGGCTTAAATTTGCTTGGATTAAACGAGAGCGTATTTGCTTCTTACGGTAGGAATTTTTTAAGAGGAGATAAAAAATCTTTAGGGGATGATAGCAAAAGCGGCAGATCGGCTAACTACTACGCAGGCTTTAGTATACCTTTTGGATACTTCTCTCTATCCTTTTGGCAGAACAGATACACTTATGATCAAATAGTGCCCGGAGCTTATGAGCTTTATACCTATAGCGGAAGCAGCGTTAGAAGAAGTTTGGATCTTAACTACGTATATTTTAGAAATCAAAACTCCAAAAATTCTCTGTTTTTTAGAATTTGGCAAAAAAAGTATAAAAACTATATACAAGATTATGAGCTTAGCAACCAAAGAAAGCGTGAAGGCGGCTATGAGGCGGGGCTAAAATCCAAGGTATTCTTTGATAACTCTTCGGTGGAGATGATGCTTTCGTACCTAAAATCCACGGGGGCGTTTAACGCCCTAAGAGCGCCTGATGAGGACTTCGGCGGCGGAAGCTCAAGGTATCATTTGATAAACGCTGCGTTAAATTTCAAAACCAGATCCTCCGCTATCCCTTTAAGCTACGAGTTGGAACTTTACGCAAGAAGAGCCAGCACCCATCTTAGCCCTATAGATAGGCTAAATATCGGCGGATACTATAGCGTTAGAGGGTTTGACTCTCAGATGAGCCTGCTTGGAGATAGCGGTTTTTATATAAGAAATACCTTGGAATATAAGTATTTTAAAAATAACGGCGTCTACCTGGCCTTTGATGTCGGCAAGCTTAGCTCTAAGGGAAAAGATTATCCAGCAGAGGGCGAAATGCTTAGCGGAGGGGGCGTAGGTCTGAGAGGAAATATTTCAGGCTCTTTTAGCTATGATCTTTTGGCGGCTTTTCCTATCAGCAAACCGGAAAATTTTAAAACGGATAGCCCTGCTTTAAATTTCTCTTTAAGCTACGACTTTTAAATTTGTCTTTTAAAAATTTAGCGAAATTTCATCGGCGCTTCTTGCGGCGTTTAATATAAACGAATACGATATAACACTTGCTAAATTTAGCTAACTATTTTTAGCTCAGATATACTATACCAAGAGCCGAGAAATAGCAGTCCTGCGCCCAAATCGAGCCCTAAAACAAATTCAAACGAATTTTAAATAAGATATTTGAAATTTACTATTTTTTTAAGAAAGTATTCAAGAAATTTAAGATATAAAACCATCGCAATCGGAGGTTATAAGTATGCAAATTTTATGTTTAAGCTCTATTTTTGATGGCGCAGGGCGTCTTAGCACCCCTACTTATACAAAAGAATATTTCGGCGTCTTTACCCAAGTAAGCAAGCGCCTTGCCGCTCTTTTGCTTCTTAGCTTGTTAGCTCCCTGTTTTTCATATTGCGAGATTATCCCCGATAGCTCTGCTGCGGCAAATCATAGAGCTTCGGTGTCTCAAACTCCGAATGCTCCCGCCACTCAAATAGATATTGCCTCTCCTAACGATAGAGGGGTTTCTATCAACGAATACTCCAAGCTTAACACTCCTAAAGAGGGCACGGTATTTAACAACTCTCAAGGCGGAGCCATAAGTAAAACGGCGGGCTACATACCGCCAAATCCGAGACTCAATCGCGGCGAAGCCAAGCTTATAATCAATCAGGTAAACTCGCCTCTTCCTTCAAATTTACAGGGTAATATAGAGATAGCGGGCAGAAAAGCCGATCTTATCATCGCCAATCCTAGCGGCATCAACGTAAACGGCGCTACCATAATAAATTCCTCCTCCACTACGTTAAGCACCGCTAAACCCACCTATGAAAACGGACATCTTAAATCTCTAAACATAAGCAAGGATGGCTCTATAAATATAGGAGCGGACGGCCTAAACGATAACGGAGATTATCTAAACGTAATATCTAATAGCCTAAAGCTGGAGGGTAAAATTTACGCAAACGAGATAAACGTAGTAGCGACGGACGGTAAGGTATCTTTAAAAAATACAAACTCCGGATTGAGGCAGGATAATCTAAAGATCGAGCAAGAAGGGGGATCGCATCCTAAAGGTGTATCCATAGACTCCTCGGCTTTAGGCGGAATGTACGCGGGCAAGATAAATATAATATCTACTAAAGATGGAGCGGGCATCAATAATAAAGGGGCTATCTTAGCGGACAGCTCTTTAAAGATAGATGCTAACGGAGATCTGATAAATGAAGGCAAGCTAGGTTCTAACGGACAGGCTCAAATCAACTCCAAGACCATCTCCAACCAAAAGGGCTCTAAAATTTCAGCCTCCAATCTGGATATAAAAGCCTCCTTGATAGAAAACAGAGGAAATATACAGGCTAATACTCTAAAGCTAAAAGCGGATAGGCTAGATAATATAAAAGGCACCATAAGCTCAAGCTCCGCCTTAAAGATAGAGGCGAAAAGCCTAAGCAACAAAGATAGAGCCGTAATAGGAGCAGCTAAGAGCGAAAGACTAAATGAGCTGGGCTTGGACGATACCAAAGACCCTTCCAAAGCGGGAGTTATTCCTCCCTCCAAAAACGAGCTTAGCGTAATAAGCGCGGAGCACATATCAAATATAGGCGGAGCGATACTTTCAAACGAAAGCTATTTGGATATAAAAGATAGCCTTTTAAACGATAACAGCTTGATGGTATTAAGGGCGCTGGATTCCGAAATTCCAAATTTTTATAACCTCGCGGATTCTACCTTTATAGTGCAAGAGGGCTTAAGCTTGCGCGGCAACAATCTACGCAACGAAAGCTCAAAGATCATCTCCCTAGGAGGCGTTCTTTTAGGCTACGACAGCATAGATAATTCCAAGGGCTCTATCCTAAGCGGAGGAAATTTAATCATAAACCAAGGTGCTCTTAATAATGAAGAGGGACTTATAAGCTCCAAAGGAGATCTTGCCTTAAGCTTAGATAGTCTAAGCGCTTTAGGTAAGCTAAACTCGGACGGTAGTTTATATCTGGGGCTAAAGGAGGATTTGAGCTATAACGGAGGGATCTACGCAAGCGGCGATATATACTTAAACCTACAAGGAAATTTTATCGCCTTGCAAAGGCTGATCTCCAATAAAAATCTGATTATAAACGCAAAGGGTATCAAAAACGAAAGCATCATAGCAGCGCTTGGAAATTTGGCTTTAAAAGCAAAGGAGCAAATTTCAAATTTAGGCTCTTTAATCGCGCGCGGCGAGCTGATAACAAACTCTGAAAGCCTAATCAACAAAAAAGCTCTCATCTATGCACAAAACGGCATAGCTTTAAACGCTAAAAATATCCTCAATCAAGACGCGTCCAATATACTTAGCGGAGGGGATATAGTTATAAATACGAGCTTTCTTAGCAACGAAGCGCTATCCAACATCATCTCTCAAAGAAATTTAAATATTTTTAATGAAAGAGGCGAGGAGGGCAAGGCTGACGAGATCATTAACGCCTCCTCTTTGATATATGCAAGGGGCGCTCTTAATATCAATGCTAAAAAGTTAAACAACCGCTCGGTTAACGAGCCCGTAAAGATGGTTCAAAGCACCGGTTATAATATAGATTTTACCTGCAATGGCGATGGCTGGGGTTGCAGCGGCGTAGCTATCCCTTTAAAGGTCAATGCGTCAGAGATAAAAGAGCGCATCCTTAAGCAAAATCCTAATATTAGCCAGGACGAGCTAAACGCTAAGATCATGGAGGAGCTTAGCGAGCAAGATATGAACCTATACGTATTAAATTTATATAAAAACACCCTGCTTCCGGGAGAGGATACTAAACTCTATGACGCTATAACGTTAAGCTTAGAAAATAATCTCTTTAGCATAAGAAGAAGCAAGCCTCATAAGAAGGAGAGATTAAGGCAGATAAGCTACAGCATCAATAAAGAGTATATAACGGAAGATAGCCTAAGTAAATTTATGGGCTCAAACATAATCTCCGCAGAGGATAGCAACCTTAACGTAGATGAGCTAAATAACGATAAGAGCGTAATTTATGCCTATAACGATCTATCTTTAAACGTAAAGAGCCTAAACAACCGCTCTTTAAGTCTAAATCATAGCATGATAAGTCAGGCGGAATATAGATGGAGAGGCAAAAAGCGCAAAATGCACGGTGGCTATAGCGACCAAAAGAATATCTACTACTCCCAGCCTGCTATTATCTCCATAATAGGAGCTAAAAAAGATATAAAAGGCTATGCGGGGGATATTTCAAATTTAAACTCGGACGGGCAGATAAACTCTAGTAACGCTCCTACTCTTATAAAGGAAGCTTTTTCTAAAATAGATTACTCTCTAATAGGCAAGGGGCTCGGTAATCCTAACGCTTTAAATCTAAATAAAAACGATCTTGCGCCTAGCCTTAATAACGAAGCGGATATGCAAGATATCATTAGGCCTAGCTATATAAACAATCTCTTTTCGCCTATAAGCAGTAAATTTTATAACACCTTCTATGTTTATAGCGAGCTGATACCGGATTTTTCATATATGCACAATAAGCTAAGCTTGCTTTATGATAAAAAAAGGACCTCCTTGAACTCTTCGGAGGAAGATGACGGCACTCTACTTAGCTCCGCACCTTCTTTGATATACGCAGGAGGCAGCATAGATCTAAGCGTAAACGGCGATCTTAGAAACGAAGGGATAATCTACGCGGGCTCTAATATGAGCCTCAAAGCGGGCAGCGTATCAAATTTAAACTCCGCCTCCATCATCGCCGCGAACGCCCTAAGCATATCGGCCAAAAAGGATATAATAAACGCATCCTCTTTGATACAAGGACGCAGCGTAAGCTTAAACGCGGGCAGAGATATAGTACATAAAACCCTAAGTAAAGAGATAAACCTAAATAGAGCCTACGGCGATCAAAGCAGCACCTATATAGGCACTATCTCAAATATAAAATCTACCGAGGGCAGCGTAGCATTAAATGCAGCTCGTGATATAAGCCTAAGCGGAGCAAGCATAGACTCTGCTTCAAATTTAATCCTAAACGCCGCAAAGGACGTAAATATAAATAGCGCGGAGGAGAAAGCTAAGCTATAATTTTAAAAGCAAGGGCGGATACTATAAAGAGGATATCGTTAAGAATACAAGATCTGGGCTTAATGCCAAAGATAATATCTTAATAAAAGCAGGCGGTATAGCCATAAGCGGAGCGGATATTAATGCTCATAACGGAGATGCTTTGCTGCAGGCAAAGAACTCCATAAATCTAAGTGGGGATATCGATAGCAATTACTATGAGAGCGAATTTAAAGAAAAGGGCTTTGCGTCTAAAAAAAGCACTACTACTAAAGCTTTAAATCAAAGCGTAGTACCTACTAGCATAAGGGCTAAAAATATAATGCTTAGCTCGCAAGAAGCCGATATTAATATAGCAGGCTCTGCGTTAAAAGCTAAAGAAGCTATAGATATGCAGGCGGGAAACAATATCAATATATCGCCTCTAAGCTATAACTCCTTAAACTATAAAAATAGCTCCAAATCCTCTTTGGGCGGATTAAAAGCTAGTATGGATATGCACTCGCTTTATAAACGAAATTTGCAAAGCTCCTCCCTATCGAGCGAAACGGGGGATATAAACTTAAGAGCGAAGAACGATCTAAGTCTAATATCTGCGGATATTTCAAGCGGACGCAATCTAAACTTGGGCGCGGGGAATTCCATAAATATCCTAGCGGCCAAGGAGTATAAGCAGGAGCTAAGCGCCCATAAAAGAACAAGATTCAACCCTATATCGGTTCTAACATATTCCGGTTTGGTAGCAGCATCTATCATAGCTCCGGAAAATGCTATAGCTGCTATAGGAGTAGAAAAGATAGGCGGCAAGACCTTTACTGAGATATATAGGTCGGATTATAATAGCAAGCAGGTAAAGGAAGGTATATCTAAACTATCCGATATCAAAGCTGCGGGCGATATAAGCTTAAACTCTCCTACAGCTTTTATAACTTCAAATATGAAAGCGGACGGAGATATAAATATAGACGCCAAAAACCTAACGATATCCGCTGCCGCTAACGAATATAGCGAACAAAGCTTGCAAAAAAGCACCTCCGTATCTGTTGCTAAAGTAAAAGATATCCTAAGTCAGATGAAGCCTAAGTCCTTAGATGAGCTTAAGAAGGATACCAGTATCAAAATAAAGTTAGCCGATGCCTCATACGATAAATCCAATATGAACTTATACGGTACCAAGGCCATCTCTTCTAATATGGAAGCTAAAAATATAACTCTTAGAGGGGATAATAGCCTAAGCGTTATAGGCTCAAGCTTAAAGGCCAAAGAGGATCTTAACTTAATATCTAAAGATGGAAATATAAATATAATAAATTCCACCGATACCGCAAGCTCCTCATCTAACTCTAAGCATCTGGAATCTTCCCTCTCCCTTACCGTGCAAAACGAATACGCCCAGATAGCTCCTGCGGCTATCGCCTTGCAAGAAGCGATAAAACAGCTAAATCAGACCAAAAAGCAATATAAGGAGTATAAGGATCAGAAAAATGCTCTACAAGACAAGCTTGTCGAGTTAAAAAACCGCTATAAGGCCAAAGAGGCAGGCATAGACTACTCCGATATCGAAGACCTACAAAACATAATAGAGGACGTAAAGGACGAGGAGAAATACTATCTATCAAATATCGCTCTAGCTACCGCTAACGTAGCCTCTAAAACCGCCGCCCTCATCTCTCAAGGATCTGCCGCATCCTCTAGCTGGGTTACCTGGGGCTTTAGCGTAGGCGCCTCTGCAGAGCTTAGCGGAACCACTTCCAAAGATAGTTCTAAATCAAGTAACTCCGTAGCTTCTAATCTTAGCGGCAATAATATTAAAATTTTAACTGATAGCAATAAAGATACCGCTATAAATATCAAAGGCTCAAATTTATATGCTAGTAACGATATACACCTAAACACTCATAATCTATTTATCGATGCTTCGCAAGATAGCTATGAAGCTAAGCAAAACTCTAAAACCGTAAGCGGAAGAGTATCTGCTACTATGTATGGAGGCGGAGGAGGAAGCGCAGGGCTTGATTACTCTAAAAGCAATATGAAAGAGGAAAGCCTTAGCCATAATAATGCTAAAGTTTATGCAGGACATAATATATACGCCTTAGCTAGTAACGACGCTTTAATAAAAGGAGCTAACCTTAGAGCGGATAACGCTTTAGCTTTAAAGGTAGGACATGATCTAAGCCTTCATAGCTTAAGAGATAGCTATAATTACGATAGCAAATCAAGCTCTATAGGGGCAGGTATAGGCATAAGCGGCAAAAAACACAAAGACTAAGGTTTTTTATCCACAAAATATAAAAATTCTAAATAAGGAAATAAAATGAAATTTTTAAAACGATACAAAAATATTATTCTATTACCATTTATGCTAATTATTTCATTTTTTGTTTTTCGTATGATTTATACGGAAATAATTAGCGAGTGTGCTCCAATAAGGCTTTTTTCAAAAAATTCTCTACGCAATAGAAATCATGCTGAGTTAAAAGCAAAATGTATAAAAAAGGCTTTGGAAAATGACGATAATCACCTTATTATGCAGTATTTTAAAAGAGAAACGAGCGAGTGCCTCGAAATTATTGATGAATCGTCAAAAATCCGCATAATTTGATTAGAGTTAATAGCTTTGAAGAATGGAAAAAATTAAGACTTACAGATACTGACAATATAATTTGTCCCATTGGTAATCCTAAAAAGAGCGATATTGGCAATGAAAGCAAATAAATTCACAAATTATTCAAATTCATGAAGTTGGGGCTACTCATCAGGCAAAACATTAGCCGCAATTTGAAGTGTAAATTTCAAAATTTACTATTTTATGCCGCGCGTTTTTACAGCTGCATATCCGATAAATTTAGAAGGGCGCCGCAAAAGGTGCCGTCAAAAAAGCGAAATTTAACGCGAAATTTTATATAATCTTGCGATTTAATGCGAGGAGATAGGATGAATAAAAAGGCGTATTTCGGGAGTTTTGGCGGGCAATTCGTGCCCGAAACGGCGATGTTTGCGCTCGAGGAGTTGGAGGATGCGTACAACATCATAGCGCAGACTAGGGAATTTAAAGATGAGCTGGGTTGCTTGCTGCGCGAATACGCTGGGCGTCCGACGCCGTTATATCACGCCGCGCGCCTTAGCGAGTACTACGGGCATGAAATTTATCTAAAGCGCGAGGATCTTAATCACACGGGCGCCCATAAAATCAACAATGCCCTAGCGCAGGCGCTGTTAGCAAAAAAAATGGGCAAAAAAAAGGTCATCGCCGAAACCGGCGCAGGCCAGCACGGCGTGGCGACGGCGACGGCAGCGGCGCTATTTGGGCTTGAGTGCGACGTGTATATGGGCGAGACCGACGCTGCGCGCCAGCAGCTCAATGCCTTTAGGATGCAGCTTTTGGGTGCAAATTTAATCAAAATCGGCACCGGTCTTAAAACGCTCAAAGAGGCGACCACCGCGGCGATTCAGGCGTGGGTAAACGAGATCGAGAGCGTATTTTACGTCATCGGCTCGGCGGTCGGGCCGCATCCGTATCCTAAGATGGTTAGGGATTTTCAAAGCGTTATCGGCGCCGAGACCAAATCGCAGCTCGCAAGCAAGGGGATCAAGGCTGATTACGTCCTAGCCTGCGTAGGAGGCGGAAGTAATGCGATAGGAATTTTTAGCGCGTTCGTGGATGATCCCGCCGTACAACTCATCGGCGTCGAAGCGGGCGGCTTGGGCGCGCATACCCCTTATCATGCAGCGACTATTACTAACGGACGCGCGGGCATCATCCACGGTATGAAAACGATCGTGCTGCAGGATAAATTCGGCATGATCGAGCCTGTTCACAGCATCTCGGCGGGGCTTGATTATCCTGGAGTGGGCCCGGAGCACGCGCATCTGCACGAGATAAGTCGCGCAAAATACGAAGCGGTAACCGACGATGAGTGCATCACGGCGCTTAAACTGCTCTGTAGGCTTGAGGGTATCATCCCCGCGATCGAAAGCGCGCATGCGTTAGCGTATTTAGAAAAGCTCTGTCCGCAACTAAAGGGCAGAAAAACGATCGTCGTAAACGTAAGCGGCAGGGGCGATAAGGATATGGATACCGTGATGAATTACAAAAAAGGAACGATTTATGGATAAGATCAAAGCGGCCTTTGCGGGCAAAAAGGCAAACATCGGCTACATCGTGGCGGGCTACCCGAGCCCCGCGCACACGAAGGAGTTTTTGTCAAATTTAGACGAAAGCGTGATCGACCTGCTTGAGATCGGCATCCCGTATTCCGATCCGCTCGCAGACGGCCCGGAAATTTTTAAAGCGAGCTTCTCCGCGGTGCAAAACGGCGTAAATGCGGGCACAGTATTTGGAATTTTAAAAGAGGTGCAAACGCGCAAGCCGCTTGTGTTTTTGGTCTATTACAACGTGATCTTTGCCTACGGCGCGCGCGAGTTTGTAGCGCAGGCGGCGCGCTACGGCATCAGCGGGCTAATAATCCCCGATCTGCCGTATGAGGAAAATGAGGAAATTTTCGCGCTTTGCGAGGAGTTCGGTATTGCGCTCATCCCGCTTATTAGCGTTACGAGCGAGCACCGCGCCGCGCGAGTTTTGAGCCGCGCGCGGGGCTTCATCTACGGCGTGGGCGCTATCGGCGTGACCGGAAGCAAGCAAACTCCGATCTCGCGCCTAAAAAATATGGTCGCAGATCTTAAAAAAATGAGCGATCTGCCCATAGCAATCGGCTTTGGTATCCGCACTGCCGGCGACGTTCGCGCTACGAAAGAATACGCAGACGGCGCTATCATCGGCACTGCGATCGTAAATTTATGCGCGAACTACGGCGGGCGCGAGCTGCAAAATAAGATCGCCGAACTTTTTAACTAACGGAAAGAGCATGAAAAAGATATTTTTGATTTTAATCGCAAATTTTTGCCTCGGCGCCAATCTGATGCAATACGATCTTTTCAACCACGACGATAGCGTGGATATCGTCTTGGCGTTTGACTCCGCATATAAGCCCGACATCGTTCGCAGCGTCGATGGGCAGTCGATGAGCCTTATTTTAAAGGGGCTTGGCGGCGATGAGAAATTTAACGAAATGCGCACCAATCAAAAGGTCTTAAAAAGCTTTACGATAGCGCCCAAAGGCAAGGATATCGAGATAAATTTCCCCACCGGAGCCGATCTGTCGGTTGATGCTCTTACTCAAGACGGCAATTTAAAGCTCATTTTGCGCGTAAAAAATCCCGCTTTCGATCAAAGTAAGATGAGCGTCAAAAGTGAGGCGAGTGAGACGGCGCAAAGCGGTAGCAGCGGGGTTTCCGTGATGCCGATAATCGTAGCGTTACTGCTTGCGGCTGCGGCTTTCGTAGGCGTGCGAAAATTTTTATCGCACAAGCCGCAAAAAAGTATCGACGAGACATGGCGAGTTTTTGAAGACGACGCTAGCGTGGAGGATGCCGATGTGGACGAAGCGGGCATAGATGAAATTTTAAACGACTCCTCTTTTAAAAATCAGAGCGGATCAAAGAACCCAAATTATTCTGACGCGCAGGAGTTTGCGAAGAAAGATGAAGCCTCTGCTTTAAATTCCAAAAATTCTAACGACTCAAAAAACGTAGATAGCGCAGATTTTTTTAGGGGCGAGAACGTGAGCGAAGAGAGTGCACACGATAAATTTTACGATGAAGTTGCGCGTGCCGAGCGTTCGGAAGCTACGGAGGCGGACGAAAACTATGAGAGCGCTGAGAATATAAGAGCAGCGGATAAAATTTCGCCGCTTAAAGTAAGCCCTGCTGAGAGTGGCACGATGGAATTTCGCGAGGGAGCAAAAGAAAGATCGGATGCAAAAGAGCCTAAAGTTTCGGCATTTAGAAGCATTTTAGAAAATGAGCTGCTTAGCTCGGATACCGCAAGACCTAGCGACGTGCGAGTAGAGCTGGTGCGCGAAATCGACGAAAATAATGCTGCCGTAGTGCTAAGCTTCGCGGGCAAAAAACATCTAGTGGTACTAAAAAGCTCCAACGCTATCGATTGATGAGGCATAGAATTTCGCAGCTTGCGGGCTCTGCGACCCATAAAATTTTGCAGTTTGTTAAATTTTAAAAATTGTGGAATTTTATAGCGCTAGAAATTTATGCCACATTTAAGCCTTATCACCAAAAGGTCGCGATGAGATTAAAATTTAAGATGAGGTCTAAATTTAAAAAGAAAGAGGGCGAAAGCTCGGGCAGGTTTTAAAATTTAACCCG
>ERZ773035.2121-NODE-2121-length-13278-cov-8.515844_pt1 | contig 13278 bp, 10 predicted proteins | sample MGYA00511487_ERZ773035 | MGnify/ENA primary metagenome ERZ773035 (study PRJEB29015, sample SAMEA2737985) | human oral metagenome | biome: human oral; feature: human-associated habitat; material: dental | place: China | collected 2024 ...
TACTATCGTTTAGCTTAAAAAGTACTATCGTTTAGCTTAAAAAGTACTATCGTTTAGCTTAAAAAGTACTATCGTTTTTTAGGAAAGCTAATATCGAGTAGAGAAAAAAGTATTGTTCGGGGATAAAAAAGTAGTATGGTTTGCTTGGAAGTACAAAAGCTTTTCGTTATCTTTGGGGCAGACATTCGGGCGAAAGGCTCTGTGAAGTGTACAGATAACGCCGCCTCTGTGTTCTTTTTACAATCTAAATTTTTAGTATCATGGATTATTCTCTGAACAAACGAAAGATGAGTGTCGGGCCGTTGAAGGGCAAGGATGTGTTCGTGGCAAGCCCGGTTTGCCAGAAACAGCGTATTTCGTTCGACAAGCTCTGCGAGCGGATGGCCGAGGACAGCACGGTGGGCGATGCTGATGTGGCTGCTGTATTCTACAAATTCCGCAAGGTGCTCAACGAGTATTGCTCGAAGGGCTACATCGTTGACGGCGGTCCGCTCGGGACATTCCGCCCCACGTTCTCGTCGAAGGCGGTGGAGAAGGAAGAGGATTTCAAGCCCGCGGAGTGTATCTCGAAGACGCAGATTCTCTTCACACCTGCGCCTGATTTCCGCCGACTGAAGAATGTGGAGTTCTTCCGCGTGGCGAAGCAGACGAAAGATGGGAAGATAATCATCGGGGGGTAGTACCCTTAAAAATTACATTAGAAATCCTCCTCTGTTATATAAGCCGAGGAGGATTTTTCAATGGGTTAATCTATATTCCGGATCCATCGCTTATTAGCTTCAATTCCCCATTGTACATGCCATTTGCGACCATTGGTTTTGTCTATCAGAATGAATTGGTAGATATTGCTTGTCGGGTATAGTTCGAAACTACCGGAGCCATAGCCCGTTCCCAATGACAAATCTACATTGTTGATAACGACTGCTCCTTCTTGCTTTTCATCCAAAGACCATTGCACCTGCTGTATCCTTCCCGTTTTTGTATCTAATTCTAAAAGAGTGTAGATGTTTTCTGTTTTATAGAGCTTAAATCTTCCTTTTAGAGAAGAGTTAATCTCTATTTGTTCTAATAGCATGTTGTTAATGGTCAGCAAAGTATCTATCTTTGAAAGTAAGACAGAAATATCTTTGCTTTGTATATCCGAATGTTTACCCATAGTTTGTGCCATTGAAGTTAATGGCAGAAGAAGAATAAACAGATATAAAATTCTCTTTTTCATAGATAACCAACAATTAAAATAATCCTATAAATACCACCTGTCTAAGATTTTTTCCAACAAGGCATTTGCGTAATCTTTGGCTTCCTCTTCAGGAATTTCATTACGTTTATCATATCCCCAATCGTTTACAAACTCCATATTTACGACAAACTCAGCTTCCTCTTTCTTAAAATTTTCAGCCCATTGATTAAACTCTACAGAGTCTTCTGCTTCAAAACCATGAATGGTGTCAGTAATATAGTCTGCCAGCCATTCTCGTAGTTCCTCTTTAACTTTAATGAAATCCATAGTTTTTTGTATCTTCAATTACTAAAAGTATGGCAAAGATAGTAAGAAAAACCGAGAAAGGCATTTTCTTTTAATCGCTTTTTTCGTATTTACTCCAACATTTTAGCTCAAAAAACTACTCGAAAAGTTACGACACAATGGATTATAGAAGTCGAGCAATCTGAAACAAATGCTCAACTACGGCAAGTCCGACTTGGTGAGCGTCGCCCCGAAGTTCGACGGGCAGACCTTCGAGACCGCCGCCCGTCTTGCCTTCAAGGTGCAGGAAGACGGCATGGTGCGCCTTGTACCGCACTTGGTGCAGACAGCTCCTAACCTCGACCTCGAATACAAGGGACACCGTTTCACCGAAGAGGACAAACGCTACCTGAAAGAGACGGGCAACCTCGGCCGTATCGTAAACCTTGCGAACACCGAAACAGGTGAACTCAAGCCCTCGTTCGTGAGCATCGACCGCCAGACCCATGAGCTGATCGATATCGCCGCCAACCGGGTGCGCATGCGCGACACCATCGGCAAGACGGTGCTCTCCGATACAGAAAAAGCCCTGCTGCTGACAGGTGCGCCCCTCAAAGGCAAAGAAATAGAGCTGGAGAACGGTCGCAAATTCACCGTCACCCTGCAAGTGAATGTCGAGCAACGCGGCGTCGAGTTCGTTCCCGGCAGCGGGCGCAGCCCGAGAAAACAGCAACGGCAGGACGGCAACACCACACAGGGACAGAAAAGCGGAAGTCCCAAGCAGCGCGAGAACCGTTGGACGACCGATGACGGCAAGATACGCCCCCTCGGCAAGTGGAAGAACATTCAGTTCAGCGACGAACAGAAGAAGGATTACTGCCAAGGCAAAGCCGTCAAGTTGGAGAACGTACTCGACAAGAAAGGGCAGCCCTGCACGATGTACCTCAAGTTCAACTACGATAAAGGCCGTCCCTTTACCCACAGTCAAAATCCCGACCTCGCCCAAAGCGTTGCCCCATCCAATGAAAGCCGCGTGCAGGTAGCTGTCAACAACGAGGGCAAGACCAACGAGGCGACCAAGCACATACAGCAGCCCATCGAGAAAGGACAGGTCGCCCCGAAAAACGAACAGCAGGCACAGCAGCAGAAGAATGAACCCAAGAAAGCCAAGGGCATCCGCATGTAGCCCCGGTGCCGACCACTAATATCCAATACAGTATCCATCATCAAGAAACAACATCAACAATAAAAAGAAAACAAAATGAAGACAATCATTGCTGAAAAGCCGAGCGTCGCCCGCGAGATAGCCCGCGTGGTGGACGCCCGCAAACGGGAAGAAGGTTATTTCACGGGCAACGGCTATGCCGTGACGTGGGCATTCGGACACCTCGTGCAGCTCGCCCTGCCCGAAGCCTACGGCATAAAAGGCTTTAACCGCGACGCCCTGCCTGTTATCCCCGATGCGTTCAAGCTTGTCGCCAGAGCAGAAAAGACAGAGAAAGGCTGCAAGCCCGACAGCGGTGTGCTCAAACAAATCGACATCATCAGGCGGCTCTTTGAAGAGAGCGAGCGCATCATCGTGGCGACCGATGCCGGACGCGAAGGCGAACTCATCTTCCGCTATCTCTACCAATACATCGACTGCCACACGCCTTTCGACCGTCTGTGGATCAGCTCGCTGACCGACAAGGCCATCCGCGAGGGACTCAATAACCTGCGTAATGGAGCAGACTACGACAACCTCTACCTTGCCGCCCGTGCCCGCAGCGAAGCCGACTGGCTCGTGGGCATCAACGGCACGCAGGCGCTCAGCCTTGCCGCCGGTCGGGGCACCTACTCCGTCGGTCGCGTACAGACACCCACGCTGGCGATGGTCTGCGCCCGCTATTGGGAGAACAGACGCTTTACGCCCGAAACCTTCTGGCAGCTCCATCTTGCCGTGAAAGGCGAAGGGGAAGAGGTGGTGAAATTCACCTCCGAGGAAAAGTGGAAGGACGGCGAAGCGGCAAACGGCCTTTACAAGCGTATCAGGGAAACATGCAAAGAAGTCCGTATCGTACAGGTAGAGCGTAAGCAGAAGACCGAAGAGCCGCCCTTGCTCTACGACCTTACCACCCTGCAAAAGGAAGCCAACAGCCGCTATGGACTCACGGCGGAGCAGACGCTCGCCATTGCCCAGAAGCTCTACGAGGCCAAGCTCATCACCTACCCACGCACGAGCAGCCGCTATATTCCCGACGATGTTTTCGAGACCATCCCCAAGCTGCTCGAAAAGCTGCAACGCGACGAACAGTTGGGAAGTCATGTCAGCCATATAGATACGCTCGCCCATCGCAGCGTGGACGCGGGCAAGGTGACCGACCACCATGCCCTGCTCACTACGGGACTGCATCCCATCGGCATCTACAAGGACGAGCTGACCATCTACCGCATGATTGCCGCGCGAATGGTCGAAGCTTTCTCTGCACCCTGCATCAAGGAAGTCACCACCGTCAGGGCGGACGTATTGACATGCGATGGCGAAAAATGCTGCGACACGGCGTTCACAGTTAAGGGCAGTATCATCCGTCAGACGGGTTGGCGCGGTGTCTGTGGCGATACGGACGGCGACACGATACTGCCCGACTGGAAGGAAGGCGATTTACTGCCCCTTTCCGCCTGCTCCATCACCGAGGGAAAGACCAAGCCCAAACCGCTCCACACCGAGGCGACATTACTTGCCGCAATGGAAAATCCGTGCCAACGAGAGCAAACGCGAACTTGTTCGGGTATGCCGAGTGCAGCCGGATTTCGCGGAACGCAAACGGCAGGAAAAGAGATTGAAGACGATACCCTGCGGCAGGCCATCAAGGACTGCGGCATCGGTACGCCTGCCACCCGCGCCGCCATCATCGAGACGCTGCTCAAACGCGAATATATGGTGCGTGTGAAAAAGACGCTCGTGCCCACGGAAAAGGGACTTGCGCTCTATTCCATCGTCAAGGGCATGGATATCGCCAATGTGGAGATGACGGGCAGGTGGGAGGCCGAGCTCGCACGTATAGAACGGGGCGAGAAAGCCGCCGCCGACTTCAATACCGAGATAGAAGCCTATACACGCCGGATAACCGCCGACCTGCTCGCCTCGGAAAAGCTTTTCCGCGCCCGTGAGACCACTTTTGCCTGTCCCAAGTGCGGCAAAGGCTCCATGCGGTTCTACGCCAAGGTGGTCAAGTGCGACAACGAGACCTGTGCCCTGCCCGTCTTCCAGCAGGTGGCGGGAAAACTGCTCTCCGACAAGGAAATCACCGACCTGCTCACCGAGGGGCGTACCGCCGTGCTGCACGGTTTCAAGAGCAAGCAGGGCAAATCCTTCGATGCAGTCCTTGCCTTCGACGAGGAGTTTAGAATAAAGTTCATCTTCGATGATACAAAAAACAAGTCAAAGGGTAGGAAAAACGGAAAATAATGCGTACTTTTGCCACTGTTCACAGTTCATAAAGCGTTTTCTTTCTTTAGATGACTGTTTTATTACTTTACTGTGGATTTAGTGGTTGGCACTCGGTGGGGACACCGGGTGCCTTTTGTACATGTCCCCGTTTTCTTCCCTTTTTACTTCTCTTTCCCTTATATAATATCTGCAAAGATGTTTGGATAAGGAGTGCGATGCAAGAGCTACCGAGTCTGTCGAATTATCTTCGTGATGAGAAATATTTATCATCGTGAAGATAATTTCGTCTCATCGTGTAGAGAAATATTTCTCATCACGAAGATAATTTGGAAGCATCAGTAGAAGAGCTATGAGAAGTGCAGTAGGAAAGCAACAGCTTTGCCTATAGGGAAGCAAACGGGAATCAACTAAACAAACAGCATCATGAAACAATCAGACAATGGGCAGGAGCTGTCCTATTACGGACTCTACCTGCGACACTATCTTCAAGAGAACCGGTTTGAACAGGCATCGGATGCCGACTTTATTAGCAGCCGTGCCACCCTTGCCGCCGAAACGTTCGGACGGGCACGGTGCGAGGGCTATTCCGTTGGCGGCGCGCAGGAGCTGGCGATGGGAGCTTTGCTCGACGGGCTGCACCGCTCGGCTTACACTTTGCTTACGGACGTGCTCGAAAACGAGTTCGAGGGCGAAGTGCCTTTGGAAGCCCGCGAGACAACAGCCGAGGCGTTGCTGCCGCAGGTAAGGCAACTGTGCACGCAGAGCGAACACACGGAGGAGAGTCTTTACACCGAAATCACGGGAATGGTCACACTTTATCTCGAACGTCATGGCATTTAACAGGAAAGCAAGACTCTCGGGCAACATCGAGGCGATACGCACCGCCTTTGCCTTGGACAGGGAACATCGCGTGCCCACCGCCGAAGAGCGACAGGCGTTGGAGCGTTATTGCGGTTTCGGCGGATTGAAGTGCATTCTCAATCCTGCCGGTAGTCTGGCGGACGCTGCACAGTGGACAAAGTCCGACCTCGACCTCTTTGCGCCCACGGCGGAGCTGCACCGGCTGATCCGTGAGAACAGCCCCGATGAACGGACATACAAGCGATACATGGACAGCCTGAAGTCCTCTGTACTCACGGCGTTCTATACACCGAGTGAAGTAACGGAGACCATCAGCGATGTGTTCAAAGAAAACGGCATAGCCCCTCTTCGTATGTTGGAACCCTCTGCCGGTCGTGGGGCGTTTGTGGACGCCTTTTTAAGGGACAACCCGCAGGCAGAGGTCATGGCGTTCGAGAAAGACCTGCTGACGGGCAAGATACTTTCGCATCTTTATCCCGGACAGCGGGTGCGCATCGAAGGTTTTGAGCGGATAGAAAAGCCTTTCGAGGAATACTTCGATGTGGCTGTCTCAAACGTTCCCTTCGGCGATGTTGCCGTGTTCGATGCGCAGTTCGAGAAAGGCTCGGCGGGGCATAGGGCGGCTGCCAAGAAGATACACGATTACTTCTGCCTGAAAACACTCGATACGGTGAGAGATGGTGGCATCGTCGCACTTCTTGTTCCACTGGGCGTATTGAATACCGACAGCAACAGTGTCGTGCGCTACCTGATGCTGAGCCAAGCCGACCTACTCTCCGCCGTGCGCGTGCCCAACAACCTTTTTACTGAGAATGCAGGTACGGAGGCAGGCTGCGACCTGCTCGTCTTGCAGAAGCATGTCGGCAAGGAGGAACTCTCGGATGACGAAAAGCTGCTGGCTGAGCCTGCGAGAGACAACCAAAATGGCATCCCGACGAATGCGTATTTCCTCTGCCATCCCAACCGCATCGTACATACAGAAGAAAAGCACTCCACCGACCTTTACGGAAAACCTGCGATGGTCTACCTGCACGAAGGTGGTGTGGAGGGTATTTCCCGTGACCTGCGCGGAATACTGTCGCAAGACATCCAAATGCGGCTGGACTTACAGCGGTATGGGCAGGAAGTGAAGCAGGAAGGGATAACACAGCGTGCATCTTTGCAAAGAACTTCTGTACAGAATATTTTGGCTTCTCCTGTGCAGGCACAAGTTGTAGAAAGGGAAGACGCTTCTTCTGAAATCGTCAGAGAAAGTCAGCCGAAGCAGGCAAGTTCTCCCAATCCCGTGCTGACCTTGTTCGACCTTTGGGAGTTTACCGTAACGGAACAAAAACAGGCTACAACGGGCAAGAAACAGAAAAGGAAGAAAGCGGAGAAAACGAAGACAAAGCCAAAGACAAAAGAGAAAACGACAAAGAGCAAGCCCAGGGAACGGAGCCTGTTTGATGCCGCGCCGAGGTCGGAAGCAAACGACCTCTATGCCGATTTGGACTGGGAGACCAATCCGCCCATCAACGGCTTTTATGAGGTGATGATGGACATGACACCTGAACAGCGGGCAAGAGCCCTACAGGAAGGTAGGCAGGAAGTGCAGATGGATAAGGATGCCATTGTATCAAGGGAGCGTGCAGAGAAAGAGAATGTTGAGGAAGAGAAAAATAAAAAGGAAGAGACTACGCAGGTGTCTACTTCCATATCGGACACTCCTACTTTGACACCTTCAAAAGAAGAAATGCTCGCACCCCGTGCGCTGACACAAAAGCTGCAACCCCATTACAAGGAGGGTACACTTGTGGAGGAGTATTCCTTGGACTATGGCAATCAGATCGGCGTGCTCAAAAACCTCACGCCCTACGGTGCGGTCTTCTCTCCGCTCGATCTACCTCTTCTGCTCAAAGAAAAGGCGCAGGCCTATATCCACGTCCGCGACACCTACGAAAAGCTGTATGCCTACGAAGCCGAACGGCAAGAAGAAAATGCCTCGCTGCGCTCGAACCTGAACACCTACTACGACGAGTTCGTCATGCGTTACGGTGTTCTCAACGCCCCGCAGAACGTGGGGCTGGTACTCATGGATGCAGGAGGGCGCAATCTCCTTGCCATTGAGCGCGAGGAAGGGGGGCAGCTTGTCAAGTCGGACATCTTTGTGCATCCCGTGTCGTTCTCCGTGCAGCAGACGGAGCATACCGATACCCCGGAGGAAGCCCTCTCCCTTTCACTCAATCGCTACGGCAGTGTGGAACTCGGCTATATGCAGGAACTGACGGGCAGCAGCGAAGGGGAACTGCTCACGGCGCTCAAAGGGCGTGTCTTCTTCAATCCGCTCGTAGACGGCTATGAAATCAAAGACCGTTTTGTGGCAGGTAATGTCATTGCCAAGATGGAGGACATCCGGCGGTGGCAGCAGGTGCACACGGAAGCGGACAGCCGCGTGGACGAAGCCCTCGCCGCATTGGAAGACGCCATCCCCGAACAGATACCCTTTGCCGACCTCGACTTCAACTTCGGGGAGCGGTGGATACCCACGGGCGTGTTTGCCGCCTATATGTCCCACCTGTATGAGACGGAGGTCAAGATTGCCTACTCGCCCTCGCTCGACGAGTTCTCGGTGAGCAACACCCGCACGAACGTGAAAATCTACGAAGAATTCTGTGTCAAGGGCTACTACCGCAGCTACGACGGCATGTCGCTCTTGAAGCATGCCCTGCACAACACCGTACCCAACATGATGAAGTGTGTCGGCAAGGACGAGAACGGCAACGACATCAAGGTGCGCGATGCCGAGAAGATACAGCTGGCCAACGCCAAGATCGACGAGATAAGAAACGGTTTTACCGAATGGCTGGAAGCACAGTCGAAGGAGTTCAAGGACAGGCTCACCGACCTCTACAACCGTAAGTTCAACTGTTTTGTACGGCCGAAGTACGACGGCTCACATCAAACCTTCCCCGACCTCGACCTCAAGGCACTCGGCGGCAAGTACGGCATCTCTGCCGTCTATCCCAGTCAGAAGGACTGCATCTGGATGATCAAGCAGAACGGAGGCGGCATCGCCGACCACGAGGTCGGAACAGGAAAAACGCTCATCATGTGCATCGCCGCCCATGAGATGAAACGCCTCTCGCTCGCCCACAAGCCGATGATTATCGGTCTGAAGGCGAACGTGGCAGAGATAGCCGCGACGTACCGGACCGCCTATCCCAATGCCCGCATCCTCTACGCCTCCGAAAAGGATTTTTCAACGCAGAACCGCGTGCGCTTTTTCAATAATATCCGCAACAACGACTACGACTGCATCATCATGAGCCACGACCAGTTCGGCAAGATACCGCAGTCGGCGGAAATACGGCAGAACATCCTGCAAGAAGAACTCGACACGGTGGAGGAAAACCTCGATGTGTTGCGCGGGCAGGGACGGAACATTTCTGTTTCGATGCTCAAAGGTTTGGAAAAACGCAAGCACAACCTACTGGCGAAGCTCGAAAAGATAGAGCATGAAATCAACAGCCGTAAGGACGACGTGGCAGACTTCGCACAGATGGGCATTGACCACATCTTCGTCGATGAGAGCCATCAGTTCAAGAACCTGATGTTCAACACCCGTCATGACCGTGTGGCAGGACTCGGCAACAGCGAGGGAAGCCAAAAAGCACTCAACCTGCTCTTTGCCATCCGCACAATACAGGAGCGGTCGGGCAAGGACTTGGGGGCGACGTTCCTTTCGGGCACGACCATCTCCAACTCGCTCACAGAACTCTACCTGCTCTTCAAGTACCTGCGTCCCAAGGAACTCGAACGGCAGGACATCCGATGCTTCGACGCGTGGGCGGCCATTTTTGCGAAGAAGACCACGGACTTCGAGTTCTCCGTAACGAACAACATCATTCAGAAAGAGCGTTTTCGGTATTTCATCAAAGTGCCGGAGCTGGCGGCATTTTATGCGGAAGTATGGGAGTAGAAAGCAGAAAATGGCATAAAACTCATATCTGACTGAAATACAGCGGATATTGCTTGTTTCTTCTTAGGGTTGCATCATAGGAAACAGGCAGAAAAGGGAGCGAAAAGGAGGGAGTTCAGTTACCAAATCGTTCGAAAAACGATGAAAGGAAAAGGACGGCTGAAAGTGGTAACTAAAACGGAGTTTTCTCTTTCATTATCAATGTTTTGCATCGTTCAAAGTTCCTCAAAGAAGTGTAATTTTGCAAGTAAAAAACAATGGAAAAAGAAAAATTCAAGCTGCTTTTCTACCTCAAGAGAGGTACGCAGGACAAAAACGGAAAAAGTCCCATCATGGGACGCATCAGCGCAGGACGCTCTATGGTACAGTTCAGTTGCAAATGCTCGTGTACTCCTCGTTTGTGGGACAGTCGCAAAAACCGACTGCTGGGCAAGAGTGCCGAAGCCGTATCGGTAAACAAGGAACTTGACCGCCTTCAGGTGAGCATACACAAGGTTTATGAGTCTCTTTCGGGTAAATCCGATGCTCCCATCACGGCAGAGCGAGTACGGGAGCTTGTATTCGGACTGAACAGTGAGTCACAAGGACTGCTGCATCATACAGACGAGTATATCGACCGCTTCCGTGAGCGTGTGGGCATAGACCGCAGCGAACGCAGACTAAAATGCCTGTTGCTCTTTCACAAGCATCTGGCAAACTTCGTCAGGTATCGCTACCGTGTGGAGGATATTCCCGTGCAGAAAGCCGACATCGCCTTTATCAAAGACTTGGAGGACTACTTCGCCAAAGAAAAGGGATTCAAGCTCAACACTTCGGCTGGCTATCTCTCCATGCTGGCTTCCTTGCTCAAAGACCTGCATAAACGGCACATCATTGACACCTATCCCTTCATCAACCATTCCATTCGTTGGGAAGTGGGTACTCCACGTTACATCACAAGGGAGGAGGTAGGTCTTATCGCAGCCTTGGGAGAAGATAAATTGCAAGGCTATGAAAAAGTGTCGAGGGATATGTTCCTTTTCTCCTGCCTGACGGGGCTTTCCTATACCGACGTGTATCACTTGACGGAGCAGCACGTCTTTCACGAAGCGGGAATGACTTGGATACGCAAGCCGAGAATAAAGACGGGCAACGTGTGCCACATCCCCCTACTTCCCGAAGCCACTGCCATTATCGAGCGTTATCGGGGCATTCACACGAGGGCTTTCCGACACGAACCGCCCAAGGGGTATCTGCTGCCCATACCCGGATGCGACACGGTAAACATACACCTCAAAAAGATAGCACGGCTTTGCGGTATTCAGAAAACGCTGACCTATCACATGGCACGGCATACCTTCGCATCTCAGATGACACTGTCGGAGGGCGTGTCCATTGAGAGCGTTTCCAAAATGCTCGGACACAGTCAAATCAAAACCACGCAAGTGTATGCGGAGACATCTCCCGAGCGTGTCTTTCTGGACATAGAGAAAATACTTCCACAACTCGCACATTATCAACTGACCAACTAAAACCGCAGAACAATGAAAAGTACATTTGCCATACTATTCTACATAGATAGAAGCAAGACCAATGAAGACGGACTATGCGTAATCCGTTGCCGTATCACCTGTAATGGAACGTCCTCATCGTTTTCCACGCAGTTGCAAACTTCCCCCGACGAGTGGCTTGCCCGAAAAGGGTGCATCAAGGCGACAACAGGTAATTCAAGCGGCATCAATCTGCAACTGAACTCAATAGAAGAGTGCTTGCATTCACTCTATGAACGTACATTAAGGGAAGAAAACTATATCACGGCGGAATACCTCAAGGAGCGTTATATGCAGCAAAGTCGCCCCATGCCAACACTTACGGAGCTATATCAATCCGTTTGTGAATACAAGGAGGAATTGCAGGGCAGAACATTAAGCAAGGCAACTGTCAGGGCTTTTAAGGACAGCTACAAGAGTTTTGTTCATTTCCTGCAAGTAAGGGACAGGGCAGACTGTATGCCCACAGAGGTGGACAAGACTTTGCTTGAGGACTATCGCCTTTTTATGCTTCGGGACTTGGGAAACAAGGAAAGCAGTGTCGGCAACCGCCTACGCCACTTGCATCAGGTCATTCGCAAGGCATTGCAGGAGCGATACGTTCGTGAAGACCCTTTTGAACTCATAGACATAGAAACGCCTACCTACGAGCGCAATGCACTTACGGCGGACGACCTGCAAAAACTCTTGGCTTACCGTCCGCACCGCTCGACAGATAACCATTGCAGACTTATTTTCCTCTTGGGATGTTTCACGGGGCTGGCATTCTCAGACTTAAAGAAACTCCGAATGGACGATGTTTATACATTCGGGGATGGGCGTAGGTACATATCGCTCTGTCGAACAAAGACACAGAACAGAAGTATTGTCCCGTTGCTGCCCGTTGCCGAGAAAATACTCGCCATTGTGAGCCACGGACGAAGGGAGGGGCTTTTCTTTCGAGAGTTTCCCAGCAACAGTAATTTCAATAGAACTATTCAGGAGATATGTATTAAGGCAGGACTGCCACCGCATACTCAAGCGACCTCGCACACCGCACGGCACACCTTTGCCACGACCATCTGTCTGGAGAACGGACTTCCGATAGAGACGGTGAGCAAGATGCTGGGGCATCGCTTCATCTCCACGACCGAGATTTATGCACGGGTGACCAAGAGCAAGATTGCCAAGGAAATGCAACCCCTGATGGGTAGTGAGCATACAAGGGTACTGCGTAAAGCCTTACGGCTGTGTCCGTCAAGAACACCGAAAAAGTCAAGTCCCATAATTGGGATGTAACAGCCGTAATGAATGATTCAAAAAAAAGAAGTCCAACTTTTTAACAAGAAAAACAATGAAACAGAAGAACAAAAAGGAACTTTCCTACTTCCGATTGAAGTTAAGAAGTTACATGAGTGAGCATCACCCCGAAAAGTTGCAAGATACGGAGTTTATCACTGCACGGGCAGATATGGCTCTCACAGTTTACTGCGATGCTGTAGCACAAGGCTTTACACACATTGAAGCGGAGAGCATGGCAAGCGAGGCATTGTATCAAGGCTTGCACTTTTCCAAGTACGATACGCTTATATCCGTGTTGGAAAACGAGTTTGAAAGGGAACTTCCTGCACCGCTCCCAGAGAAACTCGTACCTATACTGTTGTCGAACAAGGCTGTTCAAGCCACATTCGACAAGTTCGGTTTGACGGACACATTGGCTTCTGACGAGCAATACGGCCGTCTTTACACCGAACTGACAGGCACGATAGTGCTGCTCATCGAGAGCAACAATCTGCCAACGGTCAGACTGACGGAGGAAGCAAGCCTGAAGGCGTTGTAGGCAAAGGCGGCGCACGCAAAGTTCCTGATGCCGTTTCTTATCGTGCAAAGGTACAACGGCAGCCTGTCTGCCCTGACAAGGTCGAGTCCTGCGGATGGAGAGAAGAATCTCCACCGCAGGATTTCTCTGTTTCAAGGTGGTATTGCCATTTTCTATATCCATGCGGTCGTATTCATCTCTCCCAACCTTGCAGGGCTGGGCTGCCGTAGAGAGTAT
>ERZ773035.2122-NODE-2122-length-13276-cov-10.477800_pt1 | contig 13276 bp, 12 predicted proteins | sample MGYA00511487_ERZ773035 | MGnify/ENA primary metagenome ERZ773035 (study PRJEB29015, sample SAMEA2737985) | human oral metagenome | biome: human oral; feature: human-associated habitat; material: dental | place: China | collected 2024 ...
CCGCCGCTGCAGTAAAACCGCGCCCAGCAGTCACGGCAGAGCGGCTTGTTCAGCACATGCGAGTTGCGGAAGTACGTCGGCAGCTCCATACTCTCCACGCCCGTAAAGACCGAACCAAGGCGATAGCCCTCACGCCCTACGAACTGATGGCACGGATAGAGATCGCCGTTCTCCGCGACGGCATAGTACTCATGCCCCGCCCCGCATCCCGCCAGTCGTTTCGCCACGCAGGGACCATGGTTGAGATCCATGTTGAAGTGGAAGAAGAAGAAGCCCTTCCCCGCGTGCACGCGATCGAGATAAGTCTGTGTCAGATGATCATACTCGGCGAAGATGCGCGGCAGATCCTCCTCGGTAAAACCAAGCGGGCTGTCCTTCAGCACAACCGGCTCCATCGACAGAACGTCAAACCCCGCCTCGTTCATCGCGAGCACATCCTGCGTGAAATCGAGGTTTTCGTGCGTGTATGTCCCGCGCAGATAGTAGTCATTGCCGCCGCGCGCATCGACGAGCTTCTTAAAGTTTCGCATGACCACATCATACGTTCCGTGACCGCCCGCATCAGGGCGCATCGCATCATGCACCCTGCGCCGTCCATCTGCTGAGAGCACGACAGAGATTCGATTGTCGTTCAGCCATGCGATATTCTTGTCGGAGAGCAGCATTCCGTTCGTCGTAAGCGTCAGCTTGAACTCCTTGCCCGTTTCCTGCTCACGCTGACGCACGTACTCCGTCACCGCCTTCACCGTGCTCAGATTCATCAGCGGCTCGCCGCCGAAGAAATCAATCTCACAGTGTTTGCGCGGACCGCAGCCGCCAATGATAAAATCGACTGCCGCACGCCCCACCTCGGGCGACATCACCGCGCGCTCACCGCCGTAGCTGCCGCCGTCGCCGAAACAATATCTGCAGCGCAGATTGCAGTCCTGCGCCACCATCAGGCACAGGGATTTCACCAATCCGCGCGACTTGAAGGTCGGCGGCACGTCGATGTCGGGCGCGAAGAGTGCTCCCGCCGCCATCAGCTCGTGGAGCTCGCCGCATGCCTCACGCAGATCTCCCTCAGAATAACGTCCCCTGAGACGTGCCACGACCGCCTCGTCGTTCGTCCCATCGAAGTCATCCATCATATCGTAAATCATCTGGTCGATCACATGGACAGCACCGCTGTTCACATCGACGAGAATATGCATACCGTTCTGCTTGAACTTATGCGTTCGGACTTTCATTTGTTCTCCTTCATAACCACTCTTGGAAATGTAATACGCTGAAGCAACCCCTAGTGGAGCAAACGGGGAAAGTACACGTTCTGCCCCCTGCGGATTTCTTTCGTTCAAGCGCAGCGCGTTTAAGAAGTTCGCAGGTATTTAGGCAGATAAGTGTACGACCGTTTGCGCAGCGTATACATGACAAACACACAGAAAAAGCCCCTCTCGCAAACGAGAAGGGCTGTGCCGATTTCCCCGTCTTACTTCGCGCAGGGCTGATTGCCCACCGTGCAGGAAGTCTTGCAGGCAGACTGGCAGGATGCCTGACATTCGCCGCAGCCGCCCGTGTAGAGCGTGGACTGCATCGTCGGCTTGTTGACCGTCTTGATGTGCTTCATGACTCATTCCTCCTCAATCGGTCGTTCCTACACAATTCTATCGCATAAATTCCATTTATGCAAGTGATTTTTCGCTCTCCGTCCATTCGCCCTCCACGCGGCTGATATCCGCGCCGAGTGCGACTAATTTCGCCACGAAATCATCATAGCCGCGGTCGATGTGATGGATATAGCCGACGCGCGTTTCGCCGTGCGCCACGAGCCCCGCGAGCACCATCGCTGCACCTGCACGCAGATCGGTTGCCCTGACAGCTGCGCCCGTGAGCGAACGTCCGCCCTCGACCGTCGCCGTCCGTCCGTCGACGCGGATCTGTGCGCCCATGCGCACGAGTTCATCGACATGCATAAATCGGTTCTCGAACACCGTCTCCGTCACGACACTTGTCCCCTCCGCAACCGCGAGCATTGCCATAAACTGCGCCTGCATATCCGTCGGGAAGCCGGGATAGGGCATTGTCTTGAGGTCGATTGCCTTCATCGGACCATCCGCACGCACGCGAACGCCTGTGATATCCTCCTCGATCTGTGCGCCTGCCTCTTGGAGCTTTGCCACGACAGGCTTCAGGTGCTCGCTGATCGCATTCTCGATGAATACATCACCGCCTGTCATCGCCGCGGCGACCATGTACGTCCCCGCCTCGATGCGGTCAGGAATGATCGTATAGCCCGCCGCCGAAAGCTGCGGAACGCCGTCAATCTTGATGCGGTTCGTGCCCGCACCGCGAATGTGCGCGCCCATGACATTGAGATAGTTCGCGAGATCGACAATCTCCGGCTCAAGCGCAGGATTCTCGAGGATGGTCTGTCCGTCAGCGCAGGACGCCGCCATCATCACATTCTCCGTCGCGCCGACGCTCGGGAAATCGAAATAAATGCTCGCCCCCTTGAGCCCGTGCGGCGCAGAGGCATGAATCGCCCCCTGCGTAATGTCAATCTTCGCACCAAGCGCCTCGAAGCCCTTGAGATGCAGATCGATGGGACGCGTCCCAATCGCGCAGCCGCCCGGCAGAGAGATCTCCGCACGACCTTCGCGCGCGAGCAGCGGACCCATGATGAGAAAGGAGGCACGCATCTTGCGGACAAGCTCATAGGGTGCCGCTACCGTCTCGATCTTCGACGCGTCGATCGTCAGCCGATGCTCTCCGGCGGAGTAGTCCGCCTTTACACCGAGCGAGCACAGCACTGAAGAGATCGTATAGACATCCTCGAGCGCCGGAACATCGTCAAGCACGCTCACGCCGCGGCTGCCGAGGAGCGCTGCAGCAATGATCGGCAGGACTGCATTCTTCGCCCCGCCAATCTTCACACGACCGCGCAGAGGATTTCCTCCGTGAATCACCAGTTGTTCCATTCGCCGTTCCCCTTCCTGCGGCTTATTCCTCTACCTTGAGCGTCGCGTGTATCACATTCTCAATCACATACGGCGCGAAGAATTTCTCTTTCGCTTCCTTCTTGTTCGGATCGGCGAGCAGCGTCACACGCTTCTCCGGTTCCGCCTTTGCCGCGCGCGCCGACGCCTTTGCCGCCGCTTTCATGCGCTTTTTCATCTCCTTCTCGGAGGTCGGTGCAGGAGCCGCGCCGGGCGCAATGATGATCTCGTTGTTCTCCCCCTGTTCCGCCATCTCGCGCAGACGATCCCCCGTCGACTTGAATTTCTCCTCATCGTCCGGAATCTCAAGCCCCGCCTGTGCAAGCATCATCAGAGGATTCACGGGCACAAAACCACCGCCGCGAATGTCGAGATTCAGCGTCCCGGCAGGCTGTGTCTTGGGCACCTGATAGGGAATCGAAAGCGTCTCCTCCGCCTTGCGGTAGGGACGAATCTTCGTCCGGAACGTCACCGTATCGCCCGGCTTCACCGTCATCTTATCCGGCGTTGCGGACACGAGCAGAGCCGTCTGGCGCTCACCGTTGAGCTCCACATCCACATTCACATCAATGACATCGGATTCCTGTTCCGCATTTGTCACGATCAGATTCATCGCCTGCAGGAGCTCCGTGACCGCCAGCTGACCGACATCCGCCGCGCTGTAGTACATATTGCGGCGCTCGAAAACGCCCCCGTCGTAGGCGTTCGTACGAATGGCAAAGCGGATGCGCGCCGTACTGCTGCCAAGTGCATCCGACACGCGGCTCATCGCCGCATAGGCGACACTGCCCGAGAGAATCGGCAGGAAGTCCTCGTCATAGACGATTTGCGCACCGAATGTCTCCTCCGTACCGAGCGCATTGTCCTTCACATGAATCTGTATGGGCACGGAGGTCGGGAACGTCCCGAGAACCCCCGCGATTCCTGTTTCGCGATCCTGATTGACACGACCGATCACGCTACCGATGTTCGCGATCTTTACGCCGTTGCTCTGCCCCGCAATCGTGCCGACAACATCCGCATCCGTCATGAAGTAGTTGACATTTCCCTTGTGCATAAAGGAATGCCCGAACGCCACGACCTTCTTGCCGTCGACTGCCGTCACCGTACCTGTCGCACCGATACTGAAATCACCGTAGACAAGCGCCACACCGACCGGCTGACCGCCCGCAAGCGTCGCATCATAGCGCGTATGGAGTTTTGTGTCTGCACCGAAGCCGCCAAGCGGAAGCAGCGAGGCACCGTTCATTGGCATCTTGTCCTGCAGATAGTGGAGTCCCGCCGCATTGAACCCGCGCGTGAAGAAATACGCCTTCTCCTCCGCAGTACTTGTATGTGCGTCTGCCTTGTCAGAGGACGCCTCGTCATGCGGTGTCTCAGACTCAGCCTCTGTATTTTTCTCTGTCGGCTGATCTCCCTCAGCCTCCGTCTTTTCACCGTTCAGAGCCGCGATCATATCGCGCCACTCCGCCTCGCGCTCCTCCCGCGACATCTTTGCGAATTCCTTCTCACGCTCGCGCAGACGGCGTTTCTCCTCCGCCTTCTTGCGCTCCTCGAGCTCCTTCACAATATCGACCGTATCAATATTCGTCTGATTTTTCGTATCCGGCATCGACCAGAGCGGTATCATATCCTCGATCGGCGTGATGAAGAACGTATAGGGGCTCAGATCTTTCAGCCCCGCCGAGAGTGCACCGACAAGGCGGTCGCCCACATAGATCGGACTGCCGCTCATCCCTTGGAGTACGCCGCCGACCTGCTCGATGAATGCGCCGCTCGTCCGCGCCATAATCATGCGCTGCGAGCCTTTGCCGCCCTCCATCGCACCGAGAATTTCAACGGGAAATGTACGGATCTCACCGGAGGGATCAAGCACCGTATATGCCGTCCCCTGCATCCCCGCCGTCACCTCACTGTATGGAAGAATCGGCGGGATCGCATGAGAGACCGGCGCGTAAAAATTAAGTGTACACGCAAAAAGAGACGCCGCAACAAGGCGTTTCAAAGAATATCGCAAAATGTCACCTCAAAAAAATGTGCTACAACAGAGTCTATCCGCTCTATTGTAGCACATACCAAAGAATTACGCCAGTTTTTTCGCCGCATCCCCGGAATGTATCGCATCCATACGCCATGCACGGTGAGAAGACTCTTATACCGTAGGCATTTCGCCTTCCAGCAAGGCGTTGTGCTCGTTCACCCACTTGTAGCCAAGATACGCGCCGACAACGCCAACGATGGTGGACAGCTCCGAACTCGCGAGCCCCACGCCCCAGCTGATGAACACGAGAGCGATGACCGTAATCACGCCCTTCTTGTTGACCCCCGTGCTATAAAATAAACCGAGAATGAAAAATCCAAGGATTGCCCCAAGGACAGGACTTTTCTTACGCATACAAATACCTCCTGATGATAAATAAAGTTCATTTACACAACCCGGTCAAGCCCCGGAAAATGCCAACGCTCGCCCGAGAGTGCCTTGACCACGGCATAGACGGAGCCGAGACACCACGGAATCCCGACGAGGAAGCACAGACCGACAGCGACATTGCTGTCATCCAGTGCCGCGCCGAGGACACAGGCAAGAATAAAGAGAACGAGGACAATGAACTGAATGAAGAATGCCTGCTTCGCATGATACGCAACAAACGTGCTTCGGCTGCGCATGATGATCCAGAGTGCGAACGGGAGAAGGAGATAGCCAATGCCGCCAATGAAGCATGCCCCCTGTGCGAGCGCGGCAAAAATGCGCTCCGTCTGCGACGGTATACCGTCCTCTGTATGAATTCCTGCCATAGATTTCCTCCTTGCCCGATGGAATCACTCGACCGTCGTCATAATATCGCCATTTTCGATTTCAAAGACGGCAACATCCGAAAGCGCACTTTCACCCGCCGGTGCAACGAACTCGAAGAGATAGCCGTATGTTCCGTCGCCGACCTCCTCGTCCCGCACCTCGGGATGACTTCCGAGACGGAACGTATCGACCTCCACGGGCATAAAGTCCTCATCATCCCCGGATGCACTCATTGCATAGTGAATCGTCGTCAGCATATCCCCCGGCTTCAGTCGGATGAGATTGCGGTCGCTCATGCCATTTGGCTCAAGCCCCCGACGTGCGCCCAGAATACGATATTTCCCATCCGCATAGCTGTACGCAACCTGCAGATTGCACTCCCTGCCGTTCAGCTTGACGGGAATGGAGTAGAGATTGTAGTCGTCCCCCTCCTCCACGATCTCGATGTAGACGGGATGCCCGTCCAGCATCGGCCATGTGCCGTCAAAATTATCCTTGAAAACGCCGCTGTCCCAGTCCGCATCGACATTCGTATCACTGCCAAGGTAGAGAACTACCCCCTCTTCCTCGCCGATATAGAGCAGGTTGCAGCGCACCGATGTAAGACCGTCCATCTCCGCAGCACTGAGCCTGACAAACGCGTTGCCGTGTGCATCGACATCGACGGCGCGATCCTCAAGTGCGTCGACTTGGAAGATCTGCCGACGTGCCGTTGGCAATGCTTCGACATGCTCCATACTGCTGCGCCCCGCGAGCACCTCCTCTGCCTCATCGGGCAACTCCCCATAAAGCATGGTGTAGAGCAGACATTTCTGCTCCATCAGCGCCGCATCCTGATCGACATACGCCGAAAAGCCGTCTTCATCGCCATCGTAGGAATAGTAGGAGGAGATCCCGCCGCCCCGCCGGCGGTAGTCGCCATGCACCTTGTAGATACACGCATCCTCCACCGCTCGTACAAGGGCAGCGGCGCTTGGGAACTCCCGCGCCGTCTCCTGAGCCAGCCCCGCCAGATCGACCATATTCGCATAGCCCATCTCGCGCGTATTGCCGCCGTAGTTCTCCGCACGCTGCGCCGCACGGTCAAGTGCCGCAAAGAACGCCGGAGACAGATGCGACGCACGGGCAAGCACGTCGCGGCTGTATGTCTCGTAGGCAGAGGTCAGTGCCGGCAGACGGGCGAGATCGATCACGGAGAGCGTTGCCTCCTCCTCCGTATCCTCCTCCCTGCAGCCCGCAAGGTAGGAGTCGCAGATCACCTCGCCCAGCCGTGCGCCACCCATCGCCGGATTATCCGCGAGCGCCTGAACCCACGCATCATAGTTCCACCCGTTTCCCGGCTCCATCTCCTCCGAGGCGACCATATAGCGCGTGTAGCCCGCAAGCGTCGCCGCCGTCTCATAGCTTGCCATCAGACAGGCATCAAAACCGACGACTTCATACGGCGGCTCTGCGGGGTGCTCCCCATAGACATTGGAGAATGCCTGCCGTATATCATTGAGGCACAGCATATTCTCCGTGCGCTCATCACAGCAGACCCCCGCAGCACTCCCACCGCCATGATCCCAAAAAACAAAGACACGGTGGTCGGCAGGATAATTCTCCTCGCCATAGTGCAGGAAGTCTGTGAGCGTTTCGGCACGCCCCATGTCGGCATCCGGCAAGTGCTTCAGTTCATGCAGACCGTCCGCATCGTAGAGATAGAGATTCAGTGGATGCTCAAACACATCATTCTGCCATGCCTGTGTGCCGCCCGCAAGGATCAGAACGCGCACATTCGGCGGCAGCTCCGTTTCCATCAGCTCCTCAAGATCCGCACTCGCCGCGCCATGCTCCGACTCGAGATCCGAGCCGCAGATATACCACGAGACGAGCCATGTATCATCCTTGCTGTAGGCATCTGGAAACTGTGCGTGTGCCTTCGTCACATCTTCCTCGCCGCAGCCGACAAAAACGAGTGTCAACATGAGCAGCAGGAGGACAGCGTGCAGTGCACGGCAGTTCGGCTTCATCAACGATACCTCCCCCGGAACGCCCTGCACGCGGCAGGACATTCACACGAAACAGGACATATCACTCCCCATCGAGGAACTTGCGGATCGCCTGCGGATCCTTCGGCGCCCAGTGAAGCGTCTTGCCGTCATCACTCTTAACGAGTTCGCAGGTCACATCCAGCGTTTTTTCGCTGTCATACGGCATATCGTCGATGACTCCCTTCAGCGACGCCACCGCGCCCTGCTGATAGGTCGGATCCGTGCGCACATCCACGCCCTGCTGCTGCGCCAGACCGATGTAGACGCCCATCGCGACAAGATCCTGATTCGCATCCATCTGCTTCTTTGCACCCCGCGTATCAATCGGCGTCGCCGTCAGCTCGACCACAGGGTTCTTGGCATCGTCCTTCTTGACCTTTGCCTTGAGTTCCATGTTCGCCTTGCGGTCTGCAAGGTAGTAGTCCGTAATCTCCATCGCATTGGACTCCGAAAGCATGAAGCTCTGGAACATCTGATCCGACTCCGTCATGAGCGCATCCGTGATCTGCTTCTTCTGTGCATCGGTCATACCCGTCGCAGAGAGCTTGTCCGTATCCGCATACGCATACAGCTCGGCATAGGCAAGCACCGCCTTGTCCGCCGATTCCTTCGGCTTATCGTCGCCGCAGCCCGCAGCGAGCATGAGTGTCAAAACCGCAATCAGCGGAAGGAGCAGCCTTTTTGTAAGCGAAACCATTTTCATAACCCTACTTCTCCTTTACAACAGAGGAATCATTCAGAAAAGGCGGCGGTCATTTCTGACCGGATGCATCTCCGCCCTTATCTTGTTCTGATTATTACAAAAAAAAGCACTTTCTGCAATATGATTGCAGAAAGTGACGTATTCTTGCATGAAAGTGATGTTTTTTACCGTAAAGTGTCGTTATTTATTAGGAAATAGAAGTCATATAGGACTTCTGTCTTTATTTGTTCAGCAGATACTGCATATACGAAGCCCGCACACTGCTGCGCCGCCGCTGACTGATCGGCAATTCCACACCATTCGTGAGCACGAATGCCTCCTTGTCCATACGTTCGATTTTGTCCATATTTACCAGAATGCGGTGATAGCATTCAAGAAATCGTGGGTCACATCCGAGCTGTTCTATCGCCCACTCATACGTATAGGGGCGTGTAAGACAGAGCCCCTGCTTTGCAAGCGCAATGTGCAGCCGTCCGCCTTCGAGGTCGACATAGTAAATCTTATGCAGGAGGATCTCAAACGGCTGTCCGTTGTAGTGAACTTGGATCACACGCGCCGCCTTCAGCCGGCGTTCAAACACGCGCACGAGTGCTGTACGAAATGCCTCCTCATCCATGCTCACCGGCTTCAGGAAATAGCCGTCGGCAAAGACACGGTAGCCCTCCATCAGATACTCCTCACTGCTCGTGAGAAAGATGATGCCGACATCTTGATTCTTTGCGCGGATGCGCCGTGCCGCTTCCATCCCACCGATGCCCGGCATACGAATATCGAGGAGGAGGAGATCGTAGGGGCTGTGTTCGAACGCATCCAATACAGCTTCCGCTGTGCCAAACAGATCGATCTCCACCAGAGATCCCTTCTTTTCCCAGTATTTCTCAAGGATGTGTATGAGATAGTCGCGTACAGCCGCGCATACCTCCGGCTCATCGTCCACAATGGCGATCCGCACCGTATATCCCTCCCTCCATCATACATCTCACATAGATTTGACGAATCTTATATCACATCGTATAATACCACAAAATAATGTGAATGCAAACAGGGGGAGGATTCGCCATGATCGAGCATAACTTGACGATCGTTATCACAACATTTTTGTTTACAATGACGATGCTGCCGTCCGTCTATCTGCGCTACCTCCCATTCCGCACTGTCCTGGGCGACGAAGTACGGAAAACTCTGCTGCAGGGGTATGCGGCAATCTTTTTCTGTGAGAACACCCTGATTCTGTTGCTCATCTACTCAGACATTCTTTCATACACCTTGGAAACTTACAAGCACATCTATTTCTTTGCCGGTTATGCACCATACTTCGCCCTCAACCTCATCCTCATCCGCCCCTATTGGGCGCAGCACGCGTTTATCCTCGGTATCCAGCAGATCCTTGCCACCACAATCGCCTCATGTGCCGCCATCCTGACACTCCTCTTTGTCGATGTCGACTATTTTTTTGATTATGTTTATCTGTTCTTTCTGATCTATCTCGCCCTCTATCTTTTGAGCTTTCCTCTCGTTCTGCCCTTCTTCCGCCAGATCTTCCTGCGCTTTTCCTCCATCAGTACGGAGCGGTTCTGGCTCTATATTGCCCCGCTGCCCTTCCTCGTGTTTTTTCATGAGATCTTTCATTCGGTTGGAGATAAGATGGTCGCGCTCGACTTCTTCATCTCGCGCCTGATCCTCGCTGGTGCCGCCATCTTCATTGCGCTGGTCGCATGGCGCGGACTCGAACACATCCTTCAGCAGGCAGCGATGACCGAACGCAGCCTTACGCTCCTGCGCCGTATGAACTCCTTCAGAGCCTATACGCGTTCTCTGCAGGACAAACAGGCGCGCCTCGCCATCGTCCGCCACGACCTCCGGCACAACGCGAAAATGCTCGCCGACCTCATCGCACGCGGTGAGGACGAGGCGGCAATCCAGCTCATCCAAAGTCTCAACTATCAGATCGACGCAACAAACGTCGAACACTTTGCGGAGAACGCAATGGTCGATTCCGCGCTTGCTGTCTACGTGCAGCAAGCGCGTGAAAAAAACATTTCCATCGATGTAAAGATTGACACCCCCTCCTCATTCGCCGCAGAGGTCGACTTCGCCCTCCTCCTCTCCAACCTGCTTGAGAATGCCATACATGCGGAGGAACGCGAAGCAGAGGGGGCGCGTGGCATCCGTGTCCGTGCGCGTACCGCGGGGGACAGTATCTTCCTCTCCGTCGAGAACCGCTGCTCCATCCCCCTCAAACTCTCCCCGAACGGGCTCCCGACACGCAGGATTGACGCCGGACATGGATACGGAACACGCTCCGTTGAGCTCTTTGCGGAGAAATACGATGCTGAATTTTTCACCGAGCAGACGGACGAATACTTCCGCTTTTTCATGCAGGTTCCACTCGGTCGAAATTTCAAGAATCAATCCTAAAACATATCACTTTCATGTATGATTTCATCACTTTTCCAAATTCTATTGCAATATTTCTGTTTCTTTGCAATAATGACCTCGAAAGGCAATCACAGTCATTGACAAAGGAGAGATCATCATGAAAAAATGGTATAAGGCATTCGCGGTCATGGGCGCATGCGCATTCATGCTGGGTACGATGAGCGTTGCCTCGGCAGATGAATACGAGGGCTATGACGAGAACGGCAACTACGTCTACGCAGTCACGGACGACCAGGGCAATGTCGCCGTCGCTGTGGCGGACGAGGACGGCAACTATGCGGTTCACGCAGAGGATGCAGACGGCAACTACTATCAGGAATGGGGCGAATACTAAGACGAAGGAATCAGTTCCAAAAAGGGCAGCGGTACGACGAATTCGTACTGCTGCCCTTTTTTATTTACACATTCACGTTTCTCCGAGTGAGTGCTCCAGCTCCTCAAGCGTCTGCTGCTTGCTCTCGCGGCCGAGAAGGATCACCGTCCCCGAAATCACTGCAAAGACCGCCGCAAACATCATAAAGATACCACTCATCGGGAACGCATGCGCGAGCATCACACCGACAAGCATCGGCGCGATCATGCCGCCAATGCGCCCAAAGCCCGCTGCCCAGCCGCTGCCAAGCGCCCGCATCGACGTCGGATACTGCTCCGGCGTATAGGTGTAGATCACGCCCCACGCACCGAGGTTGAAGAAGCTCATCGCCGCACCCCAGACAAGAAGTGCCGAGACCTCGCCCGCATTGCCAAAGAAATAGCTGCACACACCGCTCAGCAGGAGGAATAAGCCAAGTGTATAGCGGCGCCCGATCACATCCACCAGATACGCCGCTGCATAATACCCCGGCAGCTGCGCAAGCGTCATGATAAGCACATACTCGAACGTCTTGACAATCTCGAAGCCTTGCGCATACACAATCGATGGCAGCCACATAAAGATACCATAGTAGCTGAACACAATGCCGAACCACGCGAGCCAGAGCATCGCCGTACGACGGCGCATCCCCTTCGCCCAGAGCGTCATAAAGCCCGGCGTTTCCACGCGCTCCGCCTCGACTCTGCCCGGTGCGAGCTGATCGAGGAACGGACGCTCCGGCAGCTTCAGCTGTCGCTCAATGTCGCGGATAATCGCCTTTGCCTCATCCACACGCCCCTTCGACAGGAGATAGCGAATCGACTCCGGCATGTGCAGGCGTAGAAGGAAAACATAGAGGGCGGGCAGCGCACCAATGAGAAATGCCGCCTGCCAGCCAAGCGCAGGAATCAGGAGATAGGCAATGCACGCCGCTGCGAGCCACCCCAGTCCCCAAAAGCTCTCGAGCAGAACAATGAATCGTCCGCGCAGCTTCGCAGGTGCGTACTCGCTCATCAAGGTCGCCGCAACGGGCAGTTCCCCACCCAGACCAAAGCCTACAAGGAAGCGGAATACAAGCAGCGACTCATAGCTCCACGCCACCGCGCACAGCCCTGTTGATATGCTATAAAGAAGAACCGTGATCGTAAACACCTGCTTGCGTCCAATGCGATCTGCAATCGTACCCGCAAGCACCGCACCAAGCGCCATGCCAATCAGTCCAATGGATCCGATCCATCCCACCTGCGCAGGTGTGAGACTCCACTCTCGCGCAAGCACAGGCAGGACGAACGCGATCAGACCCGTATCCATCGCATCGAACAGCCACCCAAGTCCTGTCACAGCGAGCAGCTTGTACTGAAATCTGCCAAGCGGCAAATTCTCCAAGCGATCCAAAATCATAAGACAACCTCCTTCACAGGCATGCAGTCAAGGAATGGCTGAACTTATCAGTGCCTCCTTAAATGTACCGCCGCCTCATAAGAAAAAGAAGAAAACTGTTCCTATTATAGTGCGACTATAATGAAAATGCAAGGGAATCGCTAGTAAAATGAGATACGTCAAGTCAAGAGGACAAATTGAGCGCAGAAAAACTCAACTCTTCCCCTCCGACTCCTCCTTTTTTCCACTCATGAAGATACCAGTTGCGGTCGTCGCCATGCCGCCGCCGACAAAAAGATAAGCAATCGTACTCGATACGGCACTCTTAGAATTATTGGCGGCAATCGCAGCTGCCGCCTCCTTCGGATTTTCCGCTTGACGCGCAAGTTCCAGATTCTCCTCCATCGGATCGGGGGAAATCGTGAGCATGATGTAGCCGACTCCAAAGAGCAAAATGCCTGCCAGTACAACGATCCATTTCTTTTTCATATATACGCCTCCTATAATGAAAAAAGCCCGTGAAGCATCACGAGCTTTTTCTTTGCGGCAACTACCTACTCTCCCACGTCGTCTCCAACGAAGTACCCTCGGCCTTTG
>ERZ773035.2124-NODE-2124-length-13271-cov-12.348441_pt1 | contig 13271 bp, 15 predicted proteins | sample MGYA00511487_ERZ773035 | MGnify/ENA primary metagenome ERZ773035 (study PRJEB29015, sample SAMEA2737985) | human oral metagenome | biome: human oral; feature: human-associated habitat; material: dental | place: China | collected 2024 ...
TATACACAGTTTTGACTCATCTGCCGCTGCTCCACTCGTAGGCGCGGCGCGGATCTCCGCTGGCGAGATAGATGATGCCGCAGTAGATAAAGCCGCTCTTTTGCAGACAGTTCTGCATGGGGATGTTGTCCGCGTGGGTGTCGGCGCGCAGGTGCTCATGCTGCGCACGTGCGAAGGCGAGGATGGCGCGGAATGTACCGCGTTCCGTTCCGTCGCTGCCCGCACGGTGAATCGTGGCATAGGGAGTGTCGTCGCGCCATGCGCCCTCGATGCGTGCATACGTCGGGTCGTCGCCGGGTATGAGCGCAAATGCGGCATGGAGATGCCCTGCCCCATTTTCCAGTACATAGCTCACACCCTGCAGGATGTCTGTGCGTACGATTTCCTCCGACGGATAACCGCCGCTCCACTGCGTCATGTTGCCCGTGCGGCGCATAAAGGCGCGTGCCGCATCATAGATGCGCAGGATCGCGGGAATATCCTGCACCGTGGCTTGTCGTATCATTCCTCGTCCTCCGTTTCTCCTATTCTACACGATTGCAAGTAATTTTGAAAGAAGCGTTTGCGACGATGAGAAAATAATGCTATACTAAAACGCGCTTTTTGAGAGGAGGGGCTACATGAGTTCATGGCTCATCTATGCGCTGCTCTCGGCTCTGTGTGCGGCATTCGTTTCCATCTTTGGGAAGGTGGGCGTGGCGGGGCTCGACAGCAGTGCAGCGACGGCTGTGCGCGCCGTGATTATGGCGGTATTCCTCGTCGGTGTCGTCATCGCCGAGGGGCATACGGCCGATCTGCCGCAGGTGTTCGCGGACAAGAAGGCGCTGCTCTTCGTTGCGCTCAGCGGCATCGCGGGCGCGCTTTCGTGGCTGTTTTACTTTTTGGCGCTCAAGGACGGTGCGGTGACGCAGGTTGCTCCGATTGACAAACTGAGCGTCGTCTTTGCCGTCGTGATTGCCGTCCTCATCTTCGGCGAGCGCGTGAGCTTCATGCACGGCGTCGCGATTGCCATGATTGCGGCAGGCGGGCTGCTGCTTGCGATCTTTCCGTGATACGTCGAACTGGAAAAAGGAATAAAAGCTTTTTGGATTTAGAGGTGCTTCACAGCGCCTTTTTTTGTGTTTGTAAACCAGATCAGGATATGGAGTGATCTGACACAACACTAGCACAACACTCGAATGAATTTTTACGGCGAAAATATGAGGGGCGATTTTTCCCAGATAAAATATGGATTTATAAAATTTTTTTGCTGTTTTTTGTGTAGTGGCACGGATCTTGCATATAGTAAAGGTATATAGGAAAGGAGCGGTGCTATGAAAAAAAGAGTAGTGATTGGATCGCGTGCACGATCCAGAGCGCCTGAGATGCTGAGCTTATTGGAACAGGAGGGATATGAACTCGTCCTCAATCCGTTTGACCGTACGATGACAGAGGATGAATTGATTGAGCGCATCCAGGATGCGAATGCGATGATCGCCGGAAGTGACAAGGTGACGCGCAAGGTCTTGGAGGCAGCTAAGGGGACATTGAAGATCGTTGCCAAGCAGGGTGTCGGTTACAATACGATTGATGTGGCGGCGGCAAAGGAATTTGGCATTGCGGTTACCATTACTCCTGGAGCGAACAGCAAATCCGTTGCCGATCTGACCATGGGATTGATCCTCTCGGCAGCGCGGAACATCCCTGCCATGGATCGGGCGGTTCGCTCCGGCAAGTGGTATCGCCATACGGGCACGGAGCTCTCAGGGAAGATCCTTGGCATTGTGGGGATGGGGCATATTGGCGGGGAAGTGGCAAAGAGAGCCTATGCTTTCGGTATGCAGATCATTGCATACGATGTCTATCCGAACGAAGTCTATAAGAAAGACTATGGCGTCCAATATGAGACACTTGATACGCTGTTCCATACAGCAGACTTCATCTCGCTGCATGCGCCGGCATTGCCTGAGACAGATGGGATGGTCAATCGAGATCGGCTGAAAATGATGAAGCAGAGTGCTTATTTGATCAATGCTGCACGCGGCGAATTGGTCAAGGAGAGTGATCTGACCGAGGCATTGGAAAAAGGAGAGATTGCTGGGGCAGCACTCGATGTATATGCATCAGAGCCGCCTGCCGTTACTGAACTCATGCGCTGTGAGAATATTACCTTTACAGCACATGCGGGGGCGTATACACATGAGGCCATTGTCGGCGCAGGCGTGATGGCGGCAGAGGAGATCGTCCGCGTCCTATCCGGAAAAGAGCCAAAATACAACGTGGCGAAATAAGAAAGGAGCGTTTATCTATGTGGGAGAAATTCGAGAGATTAAAGGCCATCCATGAAACGGGCATGATGGTGATTGTCCGCACCGACACAGCAGAGGAAGCCGTCAAGGTTGCAGATGCGGCGATTGCCGGTGGGGTGCGTGCGCTGGAGATCCCCTATGCAGTTCCGGATGTTCTGGATATTGTCAAAGAGTTGAAGAGGAAACATACAGGAACGGTCATTGGAGTCGGGACTGTTCTCGATGCGGCGCATGCCGCAGCGGCACTGAATGCAGGTGCCGATATGCTTGTCAGCTCCTGCTACGATGCAGAAATGATTCGCATGGGCAACCGATATCAGGCGGTTACGGTTGCAGGCGCGATGTCACCGACCGAAATCTCGGAGGCAATGGCTGCCGGCTCGGATCTGGTGAAGCTGTTCCCCGCAGATTACTATGATGCGAAATATGTGAAAACCGTACGAGCGCCGCTTTCTACAGCCCCTCTTGTTCCCTTCGGCGGCGTGACAATCGATAACGTAGGCGATTGGTTCAAGGCGGGTGTGGCTGCTGTCGGCGTCGGCAGCTTCATTGTCAAAGCACATAAGGCCGACGGAGATTATGAAAAAGTGACACAGGCTGCAGAGCAGATGCTGACGGCCATACGAAACTGCCGCTGAGAGGGGGATACCGTACGATGGAAACATCAAAACTTCCGCTTATCCTGATTGCTGCGCATGGCAATCTGGGGGCGGAGCTCTTGAAAAGTGCAGAGATCATCATTGGGAAGCAGGAACGTGTTGCATCTATTTCGCTGTCTCCGGGCATGGCCTTGGAGGATTTTGCCGAGCTCTTTCGGAATGCATTGGCATCGGCAGAAGGCAATGCAATCGTCCTCTGCGACTTGTTCGGAGGAACGCCATCCAATGTTACCGCAGGCATCGGTTTAGATCGAGATGCCGTTGCACTCACCGGTGTGAATCTGCCGATGCTGATTGAGGCCTGTATGTCCCGCGGCGAAAAGAATAAAGATGAGCTGCGGCAGGCTCTGCTGGAGGCTGGAAAGAGCGGCTGCAAGGATTTGATGGAAGAGATGGAAAAACTAGGAATCTGATCTTAGGAGGAAAACCCTTATGGCGAAAATAGCGAAGATACGAATCGACTATCGACTGATTCACGGACAGGTTGTTGCTCGCTGGCTCAAAGAGACGCAGGCAACGAAAATCATCATTGTCAACGACATGCTGGTGAAGGATCGCGCCATGGGAAACATCTACCGCATGGCAACCCCGGCAGGTGTGCGATGCGCCATTGTCAGCGTGGGGCACTTCATGGAGTCCTGGAAAGAAACGCAGCTTGGCGATGGTATCGCCATGGTACTGTTCAAAGATGTCAAGACCCTCTATGAGTGCTGGCAGGATGGATTCCGCCCGGAGGAAGTGCAGATCGGGGGCATGGGTGCCGGACCGGAGCGTAAGATTGTCTATCAGAACATGGCGCTCAACAAAGAGGACTTTGATCTGTTGAATGAAATGGCAAAGGACATCGACATTTACTTCCAGGCTACGCCTGAGGATAAGAAGAAAGAATATGCCGATGCGGTGAAGAATGTTTCGTTTTAAGGAAAAGGAGGCATCGAGATGATTGAAGCATTCATGGTGGCTGTTTTAGGCTGGCTTCAGACATCGTCCAATCCGCTTGCATGGTGGCTCATCCGCGAGCCCATTATGGCGGGATTTTGGATCGGTCTTATCTATGGAAAGCCCGTTGAGGGCATCATTATCGGCGCGGCAATCAATGTTGCCTTTTTGGGATGGAACAGCACGGGCGGTGCAAATCCTTCGGATCTGTATTCTGCGGGCCTGCTTGGCACTGCAATTGCCATACAGGGGAATATCACGACAGAACAGGCTGTCGTCATTGCTATTTCACTCGGCGTCATCGGCAACTATGCATGGATTCTGTTCATGTCCGTGAACTCGATTATCCCGGCATTTCAGGATAAATGTGCAGAAGAGGGAAATGTGAGGAAATTGATCCTGCTGCAGATTATCCCGTCGCAGTTTGTTGTCATTTTGGTGCGTGCCGTACCAGCATTCCTTGCCGCGTATTTTGGTCCGCCGATCATTGAGAGCATCCTGTCCTCGATTCCTGCATGGGGCGTTGCGGGCTTCAATGCGGTTGGCAAGGTTCTTCCGGCACTTGGTATTGCAATGCTGCTCAAATACATGGGGCGGAAAGATCTGCTTGTATTCTTTGCCGTCGGTTTTGCAATCAGCGCATTTACAGGAATGAACAACCTTCTGTTTGCCGCCATCCTAGGTGCTGCTATGGGGTATGTTTACATTGCGCTCCAGCCGAAGGAGGCACCGGCAGCAGCGGGCATATCGGATGTGCCGCAGGAAAATCAGCTTAAGAAATCATCACGGTACGAGGAGGAGGATGAAATCTGATGGGCGCACAGGAAAAAGAAATCAGCTTATCCAAAATGGATATTGAATTTGCCACATTGCGTTGGTGGATTTTAAGCCATATGGCATATAATTACCAGCGCATGCAGGCGGGCGGTTTTGCCTCCATGATGGGACCGCTTCTGAAGAAATTGTATCCATCCAACCCTGAAGAAGTGATCGCCGGACTGAAGCGACACATGATGTTCTTCAACACGGAACCTCGCTGGGGTGCAGTGATTCACGGCATCGTCATCGCTTTGGAGGAACAGAAAGCAAAGGGGAAGGATATCGAAGATACGGCAATCGTCGATATCAAGTCCTCTCTGATGGGCCCTTTGGCAGGCATTGGCGACACTATTTCAGGCGGCCTTTATAAGCCCTGCCTCCTCGGAATCTGCCTTGGGTGGGCAGCGACTGGAAGTCTTTTGGGGCCGCTCGTCTTTGCCATCTGTATGGTGGGATATGACCTCTTGGTTACGCATCTGACGATCCGCAAGGGGTATGAGCTCGGCACATCCGCTGTAACGGCAATCCTAGAGGGCGGGATGTTCAAGAAAGTGACGACCTTTTTCTCCATTATGGGCCTTTTTGTCCTAGGGATCATGGTGTGTAAATTCATTACCATTGATTTTACATGGATTCCAGTGCTTGGCGGAAAAGAAATTGTCGTGAAGGAACTTGTCGACAAGATTGTACCTAAGACATTGCCTCTCATCGTTACGTTGATTTCATGGCAGGCTCTCATGCGCGGGGTCAAGGTGATCTATGTTCTGATCGCGCTGTTTGTCTTTGCTCTGGCAGGTGGAGCTGCAGGCATCATCGGCTAAAACAGAACGGCAGGGTGACACATTCCTGTGTCACTCTGTTCTTTGCTTTTCTCAGAGGTGTTTGCGATGGAAAGAGAATTTCGCTGTGATGTTTCCTCCCTGCAGGTGTTTGTGGGGCAGATTCTGGAAGCCGCAGGTGCTTCGGCAGCAGATGCAGGGATCGCAGCTGCGAATATGGTGCAAGCGGATCTATGGGGTGTCAGTACACACGGTGTGAGTCGCTTGTCACGCTATGTCATGCGACTTCGGGATGGGACGGTAAACCCTGTACCTGATGTCAAAATATCTGGCAAATATGCCGCGTCGCTGATTGTGGACGGTGACAATGGACTCGGCGCCGTTGTGATGGAAAGAGCGCTGTCGGCAGCCATGGAAAAAGCGGATGATAACGGAATATGCATCGTTGGGGTAAAAGCGAGCAATCATTTCGGTATGGCTGGATATTATTCCTATCAAGCAGCAAAAAGAGGATTCGCCTCTATCGGATTCACGAATTCTTTAGCTGCTATGGCTCCGTGGGGGGCAACTGAAGCATGCCTTGGGACAAATCCGATTGCCTTTGGTTTTCCGAGGAAAGAGGCGTTGCCGATTATTGCCGACATGTCCACCAGTCTCGTTGCACGCGGAAAGATACTGCTTGCCGCAAAAATGGGAAAGCCAATTCCATCCGACTGGGCGCTGGACGAAGAGGGGAATCCTACGACAGATCCCAATAGGGCTGCGTACGGACTGCTGCTTCCGCTTGGCGGTCCCAAGGGCTATGCGCTCGCACTCTGTGCAGATGTGCTGAGCGGTGTATTTACAGGAGCGGATTTTCTTTCGTTGGCGGGATCCTATGCCAATGGAAAAACGAGGTCAGGCATAGGGCACTTTTATCTTGTTATGCGGCCGGATTTGTTTCTGTCTTTGCAGGACTACTATGCACGCATTGAGCAGTTCGTTGCCGAGATCACGTCTCGGCAGACACAGAGTGGCGTAGATCGAATTTATTTGCCAGGGGAACGGGAGCAGCTTTTAGAAGAGAAGCTGCGTAGAGAAGGGATCGTGCTGCCGCAGTCGGTCGCGGGAGAAATGGAGAAGTTGGCCGTAGAATATCATATTCCGCAGCCGCAATAGGTCACAAAATATGATAATATGTTATACAGCAGCCTTCAGGGAGATGAGGTGGTAAGAATGGGACGAACAGAAAGAATACTTGATTTTTTAAAAGAGCGTCACACGGACGCCGGTCAAGGGATCAGTGCCTCAGAACTCTCCGAAGCGATGGGAATTCATCGGAGTGATGCTTCCCTCGAACTGAATAAGCTTTTTCGGCAGGGCATTCTGTTGAAGACGGAAACAAGGCCTGTCCTATATCGTCTGCGTGAGCGTGGGACAGAGACCGGAAAAAAGACAACAGACCACGATAGCTTTTCCTCGATCATTGGTAGTGACGGCAGCATAAAGGCTCAGATTGAGCTCGCGAAGGCGGCTGTCAGTTATCCGCCGCACGGACTGCACACGCTGATTTATGGGGAAAGTGGTGTTGGAAAAAACTTAATGGCGGAATCTATGTGGGCCTTTGCCAAGACCCATTGGACGGCGCAAGGCGAAATACCGTTTATCCACTTTAATTGTGCAGATTATGCGGCCAATGAACAGCTCTTGCTCTCACAGTTATTTGGCTATGTCAAAGGGGCTTTTACAGGTGCCGCAGCGGATCGGGAGGGCGTTGTAGATCGGGCACGCGGCGGCATCCTGTTCCTCGATGAAATCCATCGGCTGCCGCCTGCGGGACAGGAGCTTCTGTTTTTGCTGATTGATAAAGGCCGGTATCGTCGTTTGGGTGAGACCAGTGATAGCCGCCGTGCGGATATCATGATTATCGGTGCAACGTCAGAAGATATAACCAGCAATCTTTTGGTCACATTCCTTCGCAGGATTCCCGTTCAGATTGGTTTACCCACGATACGGGAACGGCCGATTCAGGAACGGATCAATATCATCCTTCACTTTATTTGGCAGGAGGCCAAACGGCTGAATACACAGATTGATGTATCGGGAAAGACCTTGGAGGTGTTTTCCAGCTATCCGTGTATGGCAAACATCGGCGGCTTAAAGAATGATATTCTGCTTTGTTGTGCCAAATGCTATCTGGAGTCCACAACAGCGCGTGAGGATATCCTGCATCTGGAGGAGCGGCATATTCCTGAACGGATCTCATCCTTTGCGGCGAAACAAACGATACTCGATGAAAGTATTCAAGAGCTTTTTCGGCATGGTGTCCTGATTGACGCTGCGCACAGTCCTCTGGATTTCCAGCCGATTCCTACAACGGGGATTCGCTTGAATCTTTATCAGTACATTGATCGTAAACTTGCCTCCTACCGTCAGCAGGGGGCAGCTGAGGAAAAGATAGCCGGCTATGTGGGGCGTGATCTTGAGGAATACTTCGGCTCAGTTGCGCGCATCCTGCATAAGGATGCCGAAATGACTGTCCCCAGGAGTCTGATTGAAGAGACTATCTGGGAGACTGCGAAAAATCTGCTCGAGAATGCAGCGCAGGCTCTAGAGAGACGGTATGGACAGAACACGATCACGGCACTGGCATGGCATCTTCAGCAATTTAAGGAGCGGTTTTTAGCAGGGCATAAGATTTTTCATCCCGATTTGACGAATATTCGCGTACAGTATGAGGAAGAATATGACTTTCTCCAAACCCAAAAGAAGGGATTGGAGGAGAGCTTGGATCTCCATATTCCAGAGGATGAAATCGGGTTTTTAACAAGTCTCCTTGTACATGTATCCGACCAGGAAGCGCACTCCCGCATTGGCCTGATTGTCGTATCACATGGGCGCGGGGCAGCACTGCATATGGCAGCTGTAGGCAATCATCTGCTTGGGACAGATTGTATATTGTCCTATGATATTCCGCTGAACCGCAGCAATACACAGACATTGGAGGAATTGGGACAGCTCATCCTCCGTGCCGATTCGGGGAAAGGCGTTGTCTTGCTCGTGGATATGGGATTTCTGATGACGATGGAGGACAGCCTTTCTCGTCAGACCGGAGTTCCTGTACGCACTTTGCCAAATGTAACAACTGCGCTGATATTAGAGGCGGGACATCAGCTGTTCCTTCAGCACAAGGGGATCGATGCATATTTGCAGGCGGTTGATGTCGCCTATCAGGAATATGTTCATGCAACGCGGCAAAAGTATCGCGCAAAGGAGGAAGTGAGGCCGCAGGCGGCAGAAAAGTATATTCTTCTGCTATGCCCACCCGGGCGTGATACAGGAAAGAGAATGAAAGAGCTGTTGATTGCCGGGCTTCCTGAAGCAGCATATGCACATTTTGCCCAGTATGATATGAAAAGCAGTACGGATCGCATCGATGTAAAAGACTGCAAGGATTTTGATCTCATGATTGGTATGGATGATCCGCATATCGACAGGATTCCTTTTTTCTCTGCCAGCGGTCTCTTTGATGAGTCTGTGCTTCGGAAGATTGCTGCAATCCTAGAGGGGGAAAAGGAAGATTCCGCTGCGATGAATGTATCTGCGGAATGGAAACAGCGTGATATCTATGAGCAGCTGTCCTCACAGATCGGAAAGTTTCTTAAAGTCCTGCCGTCTAAACCGGTCAACGAATACTGTGTTGCAGTTGTTCAGCAGGTCTCAAAACACTTCTTTAATGAAGCTCTTTCCTCTGATGGGATCGTGCGGACATATCTGCATACCGCCTGTATGCTGGATCGTATTTACGCCGATGAGCCTCTGGATGAGCCCCATTGGGGACACCAATTAAAGAATGATAGACACGAAGATTTTCACCAGCTGCAGGAGATCTTTTCATCCATCCATACGATATTTACGAAAAGAATTCCGGATGGAGAAATCTGTTATTTCCTCAACAGTATTCCGAGCAAAGCGGAGAGGGAGCCGGAACATGCGTATAAAAGCGATGGCCTTTGACATGGATGGTACCTTGCTGGACAATCGGAAGACAATTACGCCGTCGACGCGTAAATATATTGCAGCAATGCAGGAGGCAGGTGTAAAGATTATCCTCGCTACCGGACGCAACGACGTTTATGTCAGAGGGCTGGCACAGCAAATTGGCAACGTCGATGCGATTGCTGCATGCAATGGGGCGCTGATCCGTGAGGTTCGCTCGTGGGAAAAAATAAAGCAGACCCCCATAAAGGAGTCTGCGGCAAGAGAACTTGCTGAATTTGCGCTTCATGAACAACTGGATTTTACCATGAGTATTGATGGTGCCATGTTGTGTGTTGAAGGGAGTCAGCGTGCACAGATTTTTGTGCAGTACAATGCGTCCATGCCGGAGCAGCTGCGTGTGCCAATTCATCCGATTCGTTCTCTTACTGATATATTAGGGCACAAGATTCTCAAGATGTTCCTATGGGATATGAGTGCCGAGAAAGAGGATTTGTTCTTTCGGTACTTTGAGAGGAATGAGGATATTCATATTTTTGTTTCCGAAAAGAATGGAACCGATATACAGGCTGCTGGTGTCGATAAAGGAGCCGCAATAGAAGTTCTGGCAGATTTCTATCAGATACCATTACAGGAGTTTGCCGCCTTTGGGGATTATGCCAACGATATCAGCATGCTCAAAAAAGTGGGGTGGTCCTTTGCGATGGGGAATGCATCGGAAGAAGTAAAGCGGTATGCTAAGTATACGACAAGGTCGAATGAGGATGATGGTGTGGCATGGGCGATCGAGCATTGGCTTTTGCCGTTGAGGTGAGATGTAGCAATACAAAGTAGTTTCATAGAAGAGCCCCCGTACATCCTTTGTCGATGTGCGGGGCTGCTCTATGCTTAGTCGTTTTCGCGAATCTTTTCGTCTGCGCGCGCGAGGTATTCGGCAATGGCACCCGTGTGCTCCACGGGGATCCAGACGGAGGCCTTGGGCTTCCACCGATCGTTTGCCCGTTTCCGATAGAAGGGGGTGATGGCGGTGTAGCGGCGTCCGCGTGAGCGGATGATGGATACGCGCATCGCCTGCGTCGTGGAGATCTCAAGCATGCCGATCTCATCGGTTGCATCGATGTTCAGCGCAAGCTCCTTTGTCTCCTTTACCTTTTCTGCTCGTGACGATTTCTCTGCCATATTCGATTCCTCCCAACAAAATCTTTCTCATGGTTGAATCATACCATTTTTTTATGAATATGCCAAGATTTTCTAACAAAATTCCCCCACACAAGAAAATTTCGCTTGCCTGTGTGAGGGGATTTCCCTATTCGTCTTTGTAGAGCAGTCTGAGTGTGCCCGTTGCACGCGTTGCTGCGAGGTCGATGACGCGCTGATTGCGCGAGCCGCGAAAGTGCAGTGTGAGATCGCGCTCTTCCTCGCGGTAGTCGCCGTCGACGAGTACGTCGAGCTCATCGAGCAGGGCATCCACGGCGGGATTTTCCTGTGCGCGCAGCTCCTCAAGGGTGTAGCCCGTGTAGCTCCACACGTCCAGTCCCCGCGCGTGTGCCCCGCGTGCGAGCGGGAGCAGGGCGGCGGGCTGCAAGAAGGGCTCACCGCCGCTGAGGGTGAGCCCTGTGAGGAGTGGGTTTTCGTCGAGTTCGGCGAGCACCGCACCGACGGTCGTCATGCGCCCGCCGACGAGGGGCTGTGTGTCCGGATTGTGACAGCCCGGACAGCGGCGCGGACAGCCCTGCGTAAAGACTGTCAGCCGTATGCCCTCGCCGTCGACGATGGAGTCACGTGCAATCCCCGAGATGTGGATCTCAGTGGAGTCCGTGCTTGACGCGCTCATGCTCTTCGGCCTGCTTTGCATTGTTCCAGCGATCCGTGGTGCCGACCAGGTAGCCCGTGATGCGGCGCACGCGTTCGAACTTCGGCTGGCGCATCTCGTAGCCGAGTGTGACACGACCGTCATCCGTCCCCGTGATGGAGAGGCGGTCAAGCTTCTCGTGGGTCTGTCCCTCGATGTATGCGATGTAGTTCTCAACCTCGTGCGGGGTAATATCCGAGAGGCCATTTACTGTGACGTTGATGTCGTTGACGATCATGCTGCATTCTCCTTTTTTTGCGCGCCCTGCCGGCGCGGTTTCCTCTTCGGCGATGTATTGCCGTTTCGTGAGGATTATACAACATCTAGTGGGTACTCGTCAATAGGAAATCTATATCTAGTTGTTTGTTCACAGACTTATCCACAGGGATTTTTTGGAAAAATGGGGTATTTTTCCTCAAAACACCGATGAAAAAAGGCGTGGCGGACACGTTGCTGGAGTGAAAGTTATCCACAGTTTCCCTAGGGAGAAACTGTGGAATTTGTGGATAAAAGGAACACGATCTACGCCGTTACTTCTCTGCGTGAGCAGCTTCCTGTGGAGAAGTTTTTGCCACTTCATCCTTCTCCTGAATGATGGTCTGGATGGGATAGGGGATGTCGATGCCCTCCGCGCGGTAGCGGTCAGTGAGCGCCTTGATGAACTCGTGCTTGATAATGCCCTGATGGTCGAACATACTCGACGGCAGGATCACATTGAAGTTGATGGAGGACGCACCGAAGTCAGTATAGAGGACAAGCGGATTCGCGGTCGGATTGTTATCCACGCGCGCGAGGACTTCCTTCGCTGTCTCGATGGTGACGCGCTCGACCATTGCGAGGTCGCTGTCATAGCCGACGCCGACGGGAACGCTGACGTTGATGTTCAGCGTGGGTAGGCTGAAATTCGTGATGTTTGCACCCGCGATGGTCTTGTTCGGAATGACGATGGTGTTGCTCGCGCCGAGTGGGATGATGGTGGTAAAGCGCCATGTGATGTCCGTGACGCGTCCCTCCTCGCCCGAGCCGAGTTTGATGTAGTCGCCGAGGCGCAGCTGGCGCGAGAGGATGAGGTGCAGCCCCGCGAAGATATTCGCGAGCGTTTCCTGCAGTGCGAGCGCGACCGCCATGCCGCCGACGCCTGCTGCCGTCAGGATTGGTGCGATGGAGATGCCGTAGTACTGGAGAATGACGAGGATGCCCATGGCGTAGATGACACCGATCAGGATGCTGTTGAGCAGCGTCGTCTTCGGGAGGTTCTTGTCCGAGCGCTCGAAGTACATGGTAACGACGCCGTCCACCGTGCGTGCGATGACGCGCGTGATGGAGAAGACGTTGCTCGTGAAGAGGAGGTAGGAGAGCAGCTTTGTGAGCGTCGGGGAAATCTCAACGGCATCAATCGCCCAGTAGAGGCCGATAATGAAGCTGAAAAAGATCGGCACGCCGTGCATGGAGCGGACGAAGACGTATTTCCACGTGCTCTCCTCAACATCGAGATGATGGTTGATGTAGCGGCGGATGAGCCGGTCAACGATGATGCCGACGGTGAGCGAGGCGAGGACGATGCCTACGGGGACGATCAGGAGCTCGATGAGCGTGTTGAAGTCTATGGTATGCGAAAATATGGTCAAGGGAAACTCCTTTCAAAATAAAGTTCAATGTGTATGTGCCGGAACAAATTCCTCACGCGCGCCGATGAGCGTCATGAGACCGATGGGGCTTGTAACGGTGCAGGTGAATTCACATGCATCCGGCGCTGCTGCACCGTGATGGTGGCGCGGCGGGGCGATGATGGAGACGGCGCGTCCCTCTGCGCGCATACGCGAGGAGAAATGGCCGTTGATGACGTTGAAGAGCTCGCCGACAGCATCGACAGCAAGCTCGTCCATGCCGTCGAGAGAGACGCCGCTGTAGCCGCTTGCGAGGGAATAGAAGGCGTCTACGGAGGCGGCAAGTGCAA
>ERZ773035.2127-NODE-2127-length-13264-cov-14.881520_pt1 | contig 13264 bp, 9 predicted proteins | sample MGYA00511487_ERZ773035 | MGnify/ENA primary metagenome ERZ773035 (study PRJEB29015, sample SAMEA2737985) | human oral metagenome | biome: human oral; feature: human-associated habitat; material: dental | place: China | collected 2024 ...
TATTTGTAGTCCCAACAAAAGTAACGAGACTGGTTGCCCAACAAGTAGCAAAGGTGCTTGATCACAAGGTTGTCATCATGCATGCCTCCAAAGGATTGGAACCAGATAGCCACAAACGTCTATCAACCATTCTTGAGGAGGAAATCCCAGCTGACCTTCGCAGTGATATCGTCGTTGTTTCAGGACCGAGCCATGCTGAGGAAACCATTGTACGCGATATCACCTTAATTACGGCAGCCTCTAAAGACCTCGAAACTGCTCAGTACGTTCAAAATCTCTTTAGCAATCACTATTTCCGTCTCTATACTAATACGGATGTTATCGGGGTTGAAACCGCTGGTGCTCTCAAAAACATCATTGCAGTTGGCGCTGGGGCACTACATGGACTAAGGTTTGGCGACAATGCCAAGGCGGCTATCATTGCCCGTGGCTTGGCAGAAATCACCCGTCTAGGAGTCGCTCTTGGAGCTAATCCTCTAACTTATAGTGGTCTTTCTGGAGTTGGGGATTTGATTGTAACGGGAACATCTGTCCACTCTCGTAACTGGAGGGCCGGTAATGCTCTCGGCTGCGGAGAATCTCTCGCAGATATTGAGGCTAATATGGGCATGGTCATTGAAGGCATTTCAACAACTCGAGCAGCTTACGAACTGGCTCAGGAATTGGGTGTCTACATGCCGATCACACAGGCTATTTACCGAGTTATCTACGAAGGTGTCAATATCAAAGAAGCAATCACTGACATCATGAGCAATGAATTTAAAGCAGAAAACGAGTGGTCGTAGACCTTTATAGAAAGGAACATTTATGAAACAAAAAGTCAGAAAAGCAGTCATCCCTGCCGCTGGATTGGGAACTCGTTTCCTCCCAGCAACTAAGGCCTTAGCCAAGGAAATGTTGCCAATCGTGGACAAGCCAACTATCCAGTTTATCGTTGAAGAAGCCCTCAAATCTGGTATCGAAGACATTTTGGTTGTGACTGGTAAGTCAAAACGTTCCATTGAGGACCACTTCGACTCAAACTTCGAATTGGAATACAACCTCAAAGAAAAAGGGAAAACAGATCTTTTGAAGCTAGTTGATGAAACAACTGGCATGCGCCTGCATTTTATCCGCCAAACGCATCCACGTGGTCTCGGAGATGCTGTTTTGCAAGCCAAGGCTTTCGTTGGAAATGAACCCTTTATCGTTATGCTTGGTGATGACTTGATGGATATCACCAACGAAAAAGCTGTTCCGCTCACCAAACAACTCATGGATGACTACGAGCGTACACACGCGTCCACTATCGCTGTTATGCCAGTCCCTCATGACGAAGTATCTGCTTATGGGGTTATTGCTCCGCAAGGCGAAGGAAAAGACGGCCTTTACAGCGTTGAAACCTTCGTTGAAAAACCAGCGCCAGAGGATGCTCCTAGCGACCTTGCTATCATCGGACGCTACCTCCTCACGCCTGAAATTTTCCAAATCCTCGAAAACCAAGCTCCAGGTGCAGGAAATGAAATTCAGCTGACAGATGCAATCGACACCCTCAATAAAACACAACGTGTATTTGCTCGTGAGTTCAAGGGGGCTCGTTACGATGTCGGAGACAAGTTTGGCTTTATGAAAACATCCATTGACTACGCTCTCAAACACCCACAAGTCAAAAACGACTTGAAAGACTATCTCATCCAACTCGGAAAAGAGTTAGCTGAAGGGGAATAGAAGAACAGTTCATATAAAAAAGAACTCGGATAGTTAATTATCCCAGTTCTTTTTATTTTATATTTCTATCATCTCAAACATATAAACCAACAAAAGGAAATCGTATTTCTCAGTTAATCCACTTAAAAGCTCCATCGAATTGAACTCGAATTTTATGAAAGCGCTACGATATTATTTGTTTTTTTATAAAAATAGGAGTACAATGAGTTAGTATAATAAAATAAAAAGCACCGAATCGGTGCGCACTTTTTCAAGTTGTGTACGGACAAAGCCTTATTTTAACTTGCTGTGTTGTTTCGAATAGTTCCAACAGCTTTATTGTACTATACTTGTCAAAGATTATCAAGTGAAATGTAAATCATTTTACAGATACGACAAAAAGCTTGTTTATCCTCATTTGAAACAATACAGTTCTAAAACTAAAATATAACTTATAATCAATTTTAGCACATTTTTACCGATATTTCATCATTATTCTATTGAACTCTTTAGTTAGAATGATATAATTAAATGAAGTTATATTTTAAGGAGATTGTTTTGAAAAAGTTCAAATTCACTAAAGATAATTTAGCTATTCTAACTGAGTTAGTAAAGTTTATGAAGGGGTGCATTGACTTAATCAAAGCTCTCATTTCTTAATTTTTAAATTATATCTTAATACAAATACAACGGAGGTTTTTATACATGAAAAACAAAAATTACTCTATCGGACTTGATATCGGAACAAACAGCGTCGGATGGGCCGTCATTACGGATGACTATAAGGTGCCATCGAAAAAGATGAAGATTCTGGGCAATACTGATAAGCACTTTATCAAGAAAAATCTGATTGGAGCTTTATTATTTGATGAAGGGACTACTGCTGAAGATAGACGTCTAAAACGAACCGCGCGCCGTCGCTATACACGTCGAAAAAATCGTCTTCGCTATCTTCAAGAAATCTTTTCTCAGGAAATAAGCAAGGTGGATAGTAGTTTCTTTCATCGATTAGATGACTCCTTTTTAGTTCCTGAGGATAAAAGAGAAAGTAAATACCCTATTTTTGCTACCTTGACAGAAGAGAAAGAATACCATAAGCAATTTCCAACTATTTATCATTTTAGAAAGCAACTGGCGGACTCAAAAGAAAAAGCTGACTTGCGCTTGATTTATCTAGCATTAGCTCATATGATTAAATACCGTGGGCATTTTTTATATGAAGAAGCTTTCGATATTAAAAACAATGATATCCAAAAAATCTTTAGCGAATTTATAAGCATTTACGATAACACCTTTGAAGGAAGTTCACTTAGTGGGCAAAACGCACAAGTAGAAGCAATTTTTACTGATAAAATTAGTAAATCTGCAAAGAGAGAGCGCGTTCTAAAACTCTTTCCTGATGAAAAATCCACTGGTCTCTTTTCAGAATTTCTCAAGTTAATTGTAGGAAATCAGGCTGATTTTAAAAAACATTTTGACTTAGAAGAAAAAGCCCCACTACAATTTTCTAAAGATACCTATGATGAGGATTTGGAAAACTTACTCGGACAAATTGGAGATGACTTTGCTGATCTTTTTCTAGTTGCTAAAAAACTCTATGACGCCATCCTTCTATCAGGAATTTTGACTGTCACAGATCCTTCAACCAAGGCCCCGCTATCAGCATCTATGATTGAGCGCTATGAAAATCACCAAAAAGACTTGGCAACTTTAAAACAATTCATCAAAACCAATCTTCCAGAAAAATATGATGAAGTTTTTTCTGACCAATCTAAAGATGGGTATGCTGGATATATTGATGGTAAGACCACACAAGAAGCATTTTACAAATATATCAAAAATCTTCTCTCTAAATTCGAAGGAGCAGATTATTTCCTTGAAAAAATCGAACGTGAAGATTTTTTGAGAAAACAACGCACCTTTGATAATGGTTCTATTCCTCACCAAATTCATCTTCAAGAAATGAATGCCATTCTCCGTCGGCAAGGAGAACATTATCCATTTTTGAAGGAAAACAGAGAAAAGATTGAGAAAATCTTGGCCTTCCGCATTCCATACTATGTTGGCCCATTGGCTCGTGGCAATCGAGATTTTGCTTGGCTTACTCGAAATTCTGATGAAGCAATAAGACCTTGGAATTTTGAAGAAATTGTTGATAAAGCAAGCTCTGCGGAAGACTTCATCAATAAGATGACTAACTATGACTTGTATCTCCCAGAAGAAAAAGTTCTTCCCAAGCATAGTCTCTTATATGAAAGATTTGCTGTCTATAATGAATTAACAAAAGTAAAATTTATTGCAGAAGGATTGAGAGACTATCAATTCCTTGATAGTGGGCAGAAGAAGCAAATTGTCACTCAATTATTCAAAGAGAAAAGAAAAGTAACTGAAAAAGACATCATCCAGTTTCTACACAATGTTGATGGCTACGATGGAATCGAACTAAAAGGAATTGAAAAACAATTTAATGCTAGTCTTTCTACTTATCATGATTTACTTAAAATAATCAAGGATAAAGCGTTTATGGATGATGCTAAAAATGAAGCAATTCTTGAAAATATCGTCCACACGCTAACTATCTTTGAAGATCGTGAGATGATCAAGCAACGCCTTGCTCAATATGACTCTCTCTTTGATGAAAAAGTCATCAAAGCACTGACTCGTCGACATTATACTGGTTGGGGAAAACTCTCTGCTAAGTTGATTAACGGTATCCGCGATAAACAAACTGGCAAAACGATTCTTGATTATCTGATGGATGATGGCTACAACAATCGTAACTTTATGCAGTTAATCAATGATGACGAGCTTTCTTTCAAAGAAATTATCAAAAAAGCACAAGTGGTTGGTAAGACAGATGATGTGAAACAAGTTGTTCAAGAACTTCCAGGAAGCCCTGCCATTAAAAAGGGAATTTTACAAAGTATCAAGCTTGTTGATGAACTTGTCAAGGTTATGGGACACGAACCTGAGTCCATTGTGATTGAGATGGCACGAGAAAATCAGACAACTGCCAGAGGGAAAAAGAATTCCCAACAAAGATATAAGCGAATTGAAAATTCATTAAAAATCTTAGCATCTGGACTTAACTCCAAAATTCTAAAAGAACATCCGACAGATAATATTCAACTTCAGAATGACCGTCTCTTCCTTTACTATCTCCAAAACGGGAAAGATATGTATACTGGAGAAGCCCTTGATATCAACCAGCTAAGCAGTTGTGACATTGACCACATCATCCCACAGGCCTTTATCAAGGATGATTCTCTTGATAACCGTGTCTTGACTAGTTCAAAGGATAATCGTGGGAAATCCGATAATGTTCCTAGCCTTGAAGTAGTTGATAAGATGAAGGTTTTTTGGCAACAATTGTTGGATTCCAAATTGATTTCCTACCGTAAATTTAACAATTTAACCAAGGCTGAACGAGGCGGGCTAAACGAGTTTGATAAAGTTGGCTTTATCAAACGCCAACTAGTTGAAACACGCCAAATCACAAAACATGTTGCACAGATTTTGGATGCTCGCTTCAATAAAGAAGTGACTGAGAAGGATAAGAAGAACCGTACCGTCAAAATCATCACTTTGAAATCCAATCTAGTTTCCAACTTCCGTAAAGAATTTAGGTTATACAAGGTGCGGGAAATCAATGACTACCACCACGCGCATGATGCCTACTTAAATGCAGTAGTGGCTAAGGCTATCCTTAAGAAATATCCTAAACTAGAGCCTGAATTCGTCTATGGTGACTATCAAAAGCACGATCTTAAGAGATATATCTCAAGATCTAAAAATCCTAAAGAAGTCGAAAAAGCGACTGAAAAGTATTTCTTCTACTCAAACTTGTTGAACTTCTTTAAAAAAGAGGTACATTACGCAGACGGAACTATCGTAAAAAGAGAAAATATCGAATACTCCAAAGATACTGGAGAAATCGCTTGGAATAAGGAAAAAGATTTCGCAACAATCAAAAAAGTACTTTCACTTCCGCAGGTGAATATTGTGAAGAAAACAGAGATCCAGACTCATGGTTTAGATAGAGGTAAGCCTAAAGGATTGTTCAATTCTAATCCATCTCCTAAACCATCAGAAGGTAGTAAAGAAAATCTTGTTCCAATTAAACAAGGGCTTGATCCACGAAAATACGGTGGTTACGCTGGTATTTCTAACTCATACGCGATCTTAGTTAAAGCCATTATTGAAAAAGGAGCTAAAAAACAACAAAAGACAATTCTTGAGTTTCAAGGTATCTCTATTCTAGATAAAATAAATTTTGAAAATAACAAGGAAAACTATCTTCTTGAAAAAGGATACATAAAAATTCTTTCAACTATTACATTGCCTAAGTATAGTTTGTTTGAGTTTCCTGATGGTACAAGAAGAAGACTAGTAAGTATTCTATCAACAAACAATAAACGAGGAGAAATTCATAAAGGTAATGAATTGGTCATCCCCGAAAAGTATACGACTCTTTTGTATCATGCTAAGAATATTAATAAGGCACTCGAACCAGAACACTTAGAGTATGTTGAGAAACATAGAGATGATTTTGCCAAACTTTTAGAATATGTACTTGATTTTAACGAAAAGTATGTTGGTGCATTAAAAAATGGAGAGAGAATCCGGCAAGCATTTACAGATTGGGAAACAGTAGATATCAAAGAATTGTGTTTCAGCTTCATTGGTCCAGGAAATAGTAAAAATGCTGGTTTATTCGAATTGACATCACAAGGAAGCGCCTCTGATTTCGAATTTTTAGGAGTAAAAATTCCACGATACAGGGACTATACACCTTCATCACTCCTCAACGCCACCCTCATTCACCAATCCATCACTGGTCTCTACGAGACTCGGATTGATTTAAGCAAACTAGGAGAAGACTAATGGGATGGAGAACCGTTGTTGTCAATACGCACTCTAAACTCTCCTACAAGAACAACCACTTGATTTTTAAAGATGTCTCTCGGACAGAGTTGATTCACCTGTCCGAGGTGGACATCCTACTTTTGGAGACGACAGATATTGTTCTCTCTACTATGTTGATTAAACGCTTGGTGGATGAAAATATTTTGGTCATCTTTTGTGATGATAAACGCTTGCCGACAGCATATTTAATGCCTTACTATGGTCGACATGATTCCAGTTTACAACTCTCTCGGCAAATTGCTTGGAATGAAGATATAAAGGCGGAAATCTGGACAACCATCATTGCACAAAAGATTCTCAATCAGGCTTTTTATCTGGGGAGTTGTGGTTTTCTGGAAAAGAGTCAGTCCGTCATTGATCTCTATCAGGGGTTGGATTTGTTTGATCCTAGTAATCGTGAAGGGCATGCTGCTCGGATTTATTTCAATACCTTGTTTGGAAATGATTTTAGCCGTGAACAAGATAGTGATATCAACGCTGCCTTGGACTACGGTTACACCTTGATTTTGAGTATGTTTGCGCGTGAGATTGTTTTGTCTGGCTGTATGACCCAGTTTGGCTTGAAACATGCTAATCAGTTTAATCAATTCAACCTAGCTAGCGATATTATGGAGCCTTTCCGTCCGATTATTGACAGAATCGTCTATGAAAATCGAAACAGTTCTTTTGTCAAAATCAAACGAGAACTTTTCACTATTTTCTCAGATACCTTCCACTACAATGGCAAAGATATGTATCTGTCCAATATCGTCAGCGACTATACTAAGAAAGTCATTCAAGCTCTCAATCAACCCGAGAAAGGAGTTCCTGAGTTTAGGATATGAGTTATCGATATATGCGTATGATTTTAATGTTTGATATGCCAGTTGATACCGTAGAGGAACGTAAGGCCTATCGGAAATTTCGGAAGTTCCTCATAGATGAGGGATTTATCATGCACCAATTCTCCATCTATAGCAAGCTCTTGCTCAACACCTCTGCTAATAACGCCATGATTGAACGCCTTAAGACTCATAATCCTAAAAAAGGGAGTATTACTCTCTTAACCGTTACAGAAAAGCAGTTTTCTCGCATGATTTACTTAAATGGCGAGCGAAATACCAGCGTAGCAAACTCCGATGCCCGTTTAGTTTTTCTAGGAGAGGAGCCTAGAGATGAAGATTAATTTCCCGCTATTAGACGAACCATTAGCTATTGAAAATGCAACCTTTTTAGTGTTGGAAGACCAGTTTACCTTTTCAACTATCGTCAAGCAATTCTACCAATATACTGATGATGGGGAGTTGAAGTTATTTGATAGAAATCTAAAAGCTCTGAAAGAGTCCGAGTTACTACTGATAACGGATGTCTTAGGATACAATCTCAACTCACCTGCCATGCTCAAGCTGATACATACTGATTTAGAAAATCAACTCAATGACAAGCCCGAAGTCAAGTCCATGATTGAAAAGTTGGTTGCTACAATTACAGAATTGCTGGCATTTGAGTGTTTGGAAAACGAGTTAGACCTAGAGTATGATGAAATTACCATTCTAGAGTTAATCGATGCACTTGGTGTCAAAGTCGAAACCTTGAGTGATACACCTTTTGAAAAGATGCTAGAAATTGTCCAAGTTTTTAAATATCTTTCTAAAAAGAAACTCCTTGTTTTCATCAATGCATCTGCCTATCTATCAAAGGATGAGTTAGTAAATTTGATAGAGTATATCCAACTCAATCAACTAAAAGTTTTATTTGTCGAACCTCGAAAAGTCTATGATTTCCCGCAGTATGTGCTGGATCAAGACTATTTCTTGAACCCTGAAAATATGGTATAATAAGGGTAACAATTGGAACCTGACGAGCTGAAGTCTGGCTGGGACGAATGGCGCGATTACGAAATTTCGTGAGAAAAATTTTTCTACGAGGTTTTAGAGCTGTGTTGTTTCGAATGGTTCCAAAACTTCTTGACATAACGAGGCGCTTGCTCTGCTGTTTTAGAGCTGTGTTGTTTCGAATGGTTCCAAAACCTAGTGCTGACACGCTTGATAACTGGATAAGTTTTAGAGCTGTGTTGTTTCGAATGGTTCCAAAACGTGACCGAATATCTATGTTCTCCGCAGGTAGTTTTAGAGCTGTGTTGTTTCGAATGGTTCCAAAACATGAGAAAGCTTTTGTTTCGTTCAGACACAGTTTTAGAGCTGTGTTGTTTCGAATGGTTCCAAAACTATCAATCAACTCATCTGATTTCTTCAGTAGTTTTAGAGCTGTGTTGTTTCGAATGGTTCCAAAACAACCTCCGCTTCCTCTTCATCGTCCGCTCTGTTTTAGAGCTGTGTTGTTTCGAATGGTTCCAAAACTGTATTGCTGGACGGTAAGCATAGTATTGTGTTTTAGAGCTGTGTTGTTTCGAATGGTTCCAAAACCAAGAACGTTGAAGAGTTTGCGACGATTAAGTTTTAGAGCTGTGTTGTTTCGAATGGTTCCAAAACTCAAACCATTTGTTGATGTAAGTGTATGCCGTTTTAGAGCTGTGTTGTTTCGAATGGTTCCAAAACCTTCTGGAGTCATGGTTCAACTCCTAGATTGTTTTAGAGCTGTGTTGTTTCGAATGGTTCCAAAACTTTGCTAGCTCTTGTGTCTTTGAGCCATGAGTTTTAGAGCTGTGTTGTTTCGAATGGTTCCAAAACACATTAAAGAGATAGGTACGTCCATTGTGTGTTTTAGAGCTGTGTTGTTTCGAATGGTTCCAAAACAACGTCTGCGTACTTCTCCTATTTGAGTCTGTTTTAGAGCTGTGTTGTTTCGAATGGTTCCAAAACATTTGGAATTTGGTATCAATCGCTTTCGGGGTTTTAGAGCTGTGTTGTTTCGAATGGTTCCAAAACCACTGCAACTGGTGCGACTCCGCGTTCACTGTTTTAGAGCTGTGTTGTTTCGAATGGTTCCAAAACCAATACCTGCAATAGCAAGACCCCAAGGATGTTTTAGAGCTGTGTTGTTTCGAATGGTTCCAAAACGGACCTGTTCCAAGTTCGACATATGCAGCAGTTTTAGAGCTGTGTTGTTTCGAATGGTTCCAAAACAAATTCAGCAGGAAAGTTGTGAAGCATTGAGTTTTAGAGCTGTGTTGTTTCGAATGGTTCCAAAACCATACTTCGCGGACAACTTGTAAAGATCCAGTTTTAGAGCTGTGTTGTTTCGAATGGTTCCAAAACCGGTGGTAGTTTAGGTATCATGAACTACCAGTTTTAGAGCTGTGTTGTTTCGAATGGTTCCAAAACACAATGCCGCAGGTTATGGGATCCGTAACTGTTTTAGAGCTGTGTTGTTTCGAATGGTTCCAAAACTTAGGTAAGTTCGATATCAATAGCATTTTCGTTTTAGAGCTGTGTTGTTTCGAATGGTTCCAAAACATGATTAAGCAGATAGTTTCTGACATCAGTGTTTTAGAGCTGTGTTGTTTCGAATGGTTCCAAAACTGTAACAATTGTTCCGATCAAAGTTGAGTAGTTTTAGAGCTGTGTTGTTTCGAATGGTTCCAAAAAAAGCTACTCATTTTTTGAGTAGCTTTTTAACTATTCCATCCCTTACACATAACTCATTCCTTTGTAGAAAAGGAAAACGGCTAGTGCAATAAAAAGTACAGTTGCTCCGATTCGCTGGCTGGTACTATACATCCTTTTTTCCCATTTGACTGGAAAAATGACTGCTAGAAAAGCCCCGCCTACTGCGCCACCAATATGCCCTGCTAGGCTGATTCCTGGGATCAGAACACTTCCAATGATATTTATCACGAAAAGCGTCAGATAGGATTGCCCCAACTGCTGGATATAGGGGTTGCGAGTCGCATAGCGCAAAACGATAATCGCAGCAAATAGTCCATAGAGGGAGGTGGATGCTCCTGCTGCTAGGACTTTCGGTGTAAAAGCAAACACAAAGAGATTGCCCATCATTCCTGATAAGAGATAGAGAAAGAAGAACTGCTTGGAGCCAAAAATCTCCTCCACCTGTCGTCCAAGAAAGTAGAGAGAAAGCATGTTAACAATGAAATGCTCCCAACCGATATGCACAAATATAGCTGAAAAAAGGCGCCAAATCTGCTCTGGGAACAGGCGAATAATCGGTCCATACATAGCTCCAAACTGAAACAGAGTTTTTGTCTGATCAAAGTTGATACCCGTAGTAATCAGCATCAGTAGAAATACAAAGCCAGTCACTAGGAGGAAAAAACTAGTCACAGGGTAACGTTTATCAAAGATTTCCTTCATAGATCAATACCTCCTGAACGGGAATATCGTGGCTATCTGGATTAAATGTTTGGATTTGACAAGGATAGATTGTACTCATGGTCTGACCAGAAAAATTCTCCAAATAGCGGTCGTAGTAGCCTCCGCCATATCCGATCCGATAGCCCTCTTTCGTAAAAGCCAACCCTGGAACATGAATCAAATCAATCTGAGAGGCATCCACCACTTCCAAGTCGCCTTGTGGTTCCAGTAAACCAAAGGAAGTTTTTACCAACTGATGCGGATCATAGATCACAAACTCCATACGCCCCTTGGGATAGGTTTTGGGTATCAAAACCTTTTTGTCATCCTTCAGCGCCTGCTCGATCAGTTCTTGTGTTTGAAATTCATGCGGAAAGGAGAGATAGGTTGCAATGACCTTAGCTTCTTGGTAAAAGGGATGATGTAAGAAACGCTCGGTTAAAGCTCGATCCATAGCTTGTTTTTGCTTCTGAGATAAAGCCTTCAATTCTTGCAAGACTTGCTTACGTAATTCCGATTTCATAGCCAGTACCTCTACTCTGCTGCCTTCTTTTTCAAGAAACTAGATACTGCTTCCACCCCAACGGCTAAGGCTTCTTCCTTAGGACTCATCTGAGGGTGATGAAGGGCGTAGGGACTGTCGATACCTAGCCAGAACATAACGCCATCAACCTTCGACAGGAGGTAACCAAAGTCCTCACCAGTCATAGCAGGCTCGATATCAATCAACTCAATCCCGTCTTTTTCTTCAAAGAATGTCATCAGTTCACGCGCCAAGGCTGGATTGTTCTCAACAGGTAGGTAGCCTCCTTGCTTGAGTTCCACTTCAATTTCCATATCAAAGGCTGCTGCAACACCTTCTGCGACTGTCCTGACTCTTTTTTGTACTAATAGGCTCATGTCCTGAGTCAAGGCGCGAATGGTTCCGTGTAAAAATGCTGTGTCTGTAATGACATTGTTGGTTGTTCCAGCTTGAAAAAGGCCAAAAGTCACCACCGCTCCTTCGATTGGATTAACATTGCGGCTAACCACTGACTGTACCTGGGTCACAAAGTAACTAGCAGCCACCAAGGCGTCATTGGCTTCATGAGGAAAAGCTGCGTGTCCTCCTTTTCCTTTGAAACGAATCTTCACCTCACAGGTCCCTGCAAAGAGAGTGTGTGTATTGGTCGCAATCTGTCCAACCTTTAGATCCGGACGAACATGGAGTCCATAAAACTGGTCTGGCAACCAATCTCCAAAAGCACCATCCTCATACATGAGCATACCACCAGCTTCATTCTCCTCAGCAGGCTGAAATAGGAAGAGCAGATTATTCTTGGGTTGCTCCTCAAGGGCGCGTTCGAGACAGCCCAAGGCAATAGTCATATGAAAATCATGGCCACAAGCATGCATGCGACCTTGGTGTTGAGAGGCGAAAGGTAGACCTGTTTGTTCAACGATAGGCAGGCCATCAATATCCGTTCGCCAACCAATGGTACGCTCTGGCTGACTTCCCTGTAGGTAAACCAAAATACCTGTACGCCACGTACGAACTTGAACAAAGTCCTTGCCCGCAATCAATTTCTCAATCACATCCAGTAAATAAGCCTGAGTCTCGAACTCCTCCAAGCCAATCTCTGGAATCTGGTGTAAATCTCGTCTAGTCTGAATCAAATCTAACATCTATCGATCCTCCTTTTGATAGAAGAAAGAGGCTGGAAAAAGGGTTCCGCCTCTTTTTTACTTTTGCAATTACAAGGTACGAAGCGCATCCTCAAGCGCTGTTTTTTGTTGGGTTTGGGCATCAATTTCTTTGATGATACGAGCTGGAACACCTGCCACTACCACGTTTTCTGGAACATCTTGGGTAACAATAGCTCCTGCTGCAACAACTGAACCACTACCGATTTGGACTCCTTCAATAACCACTGCATTAGCTCCGATAAGAACATTGTCTCCAACACGAACTGGTTCAGCACTAGCTGGCTCAATCACACCCGCCAAAACTGCACCTGCACCAACGTGGCTATTTTTTCCAACGATAGCACGGCCTCCAAGGATGGCACCCATGTCAATCATGGTTCCAGCACCGATTTCAGCACCGATATTGATAACAGCTCCCATCATGATAACAGCATTGTCACCAATTTCCACCTGGTCACGGATAATCGCACCTGGCTCGATACGAGCGTTGATAGCACGTTTATCTAGCAAAGGAACTGCAGAGTTACGAGCATCTTGCTCGACAACATAATCTTGATTTTCTACCAAACCTTCAAGAAGCGGAGCGATATCCTTCCAGTCTCCGAATAAAACATTTCCTAGTTTGACAACAGAGCTTGGTACAGCAGTTGCGAGTTCTCCCTCAAAGGTTACTTTGACACTGGTTTTCTTTTCAGCATTGGCGATAAATTGGATAA